>Ga0233438_10000494_pt1 | contig 50374 bp, 19 predicted proteins | sample SI_123_September_FD_182720 | JGI IMG/M metagenome (GOLD analysis project Ga0233438, IMG submission 182720) | Seawater microbial communities from Saanich Inlet, British Columbia, Canada - SI_123_September2016_10_MG | ecosystem: Environmental > Aquatic > Marine > Inlet | place: Canada: British...
TTAACTGTTTCTGAAGTATTGAAGGTTCCTGTTCTATTAATGACTTGGAGTTCTCTTGTCCCACTATTCCAGGACTTGACTTCTGCTCTAGAGTCTTTTGGAGAGTAGTCAATTGTAACAGATGGGGCACTAGTGTAACCAGTACCACCACTTGAAACAGTGATACTGCTAACAATCCCTGTAGCCGAAACCACCGCTGTTCCTGTCGCTCCACTTCCACCGCCTCCTGTAATAGTAACTGTAGGTGGCAATGCTGACTTATAGTGCTCACCACCATCAGTGATTGTAAAGGAACTTACTGCGTCCCCAGTGATTGCTGCTGTTGCTGCAGCAAGATATAAGTCACCGACAATTTCTTCACCAACTGTAAAGTCGCCAGATCCGCCTGCATCCATAACCAACTTGATAGAATTGGCAAAGGCAGTTTCGATAGCATCAATTGCTGCGACACCAGTATCAAGTTTTTCGTCACTGTACTCAAAGAGTTCACACTGACATTCCCAGACATAACCTTTACCTAACTGATAAAAAGGTCTTTCTGCTTCTACAAACTTAATCTCAAACAAATGTTTTGTTGTTGGAAACCAAATAAGGTCACCCTCATTAGGACGACCTTCCACATTTAATACTGCATTGTCATCTACCTTCTCAGTAAATTTAGTTCTAGAAAAGATAAAGGTTGTCTTATCTTCAATACGAACACCAAACTTACTTAGAAGTTCTCCTTGACCTTCCCACCCATCTACATTATTAACATATGCCCTGATAGCAAGTGCTTGTGTGAAATTACTACTTTCTACTTCTTGAAAAATTGTGTCTTTATTGACATACGTTCTAGGCAGATAATAGATATCCTGACCATAGAGTTCAATACTCTCAATGATCAGATTGCCCATGAACATTTGTTCTTGGGAAGAACCGTTTAGATTTAGTCGGCAACTACTAGTATAGTCCGACTGAATACAATTTTCTGGGGGATCGTTTCTGTAAGTCATATCAACCGATTAAATCCATTGGAGGGAGTTCGTATGTGCTACGAATAGTTTCTTCTAGGTCCACTTTAAATTTGCTTCCATCCTCAAGAATCTGGCGACCATTCAGAGTCACACCACCAAGCATTTGAATGCCATCATACTTACTGAGGTTGCGACCCCATTGCTGTTGGAATAATGCTTCTACATAATCCTTCAACCAGGCATCGTTATACATTGCAGTGTAAGTATCAGGGTCTTGACGCATCAAAACTTCTACCACAATTTGATTGCCTGCTTGCAAATTTGCCCAATCAAAATCTAGATAAAGTCTTCCCTGATATTCATTGAATCTGACTCTACGGTTTCTATCAGAGTTGGTAATAAAATCAAGAGTCTCAAGATACTGAGAGGTCATAAAGTAATGAAGAATTTGTCCATGCGTCATTGCATAGATGTCATTCAAGAAAATTTGATACTTAATATTAAAAATATTACCAGGAGTAACACTAGAAGCACCGATCTGACTATAGACGTGATTTACTGATAAGACACCAGGAGGAAGAGATACATATTCATTTCCTTCTGTCCAATCGGTAGCACCCAAAGCACTGCCAGTTTTAGCAGCAGTTTTAATAGCATCGGTTACTTCAATCTTGATGAATGCTTTATAACTACCATTATATGCATACTCTTGAAAGTAATCGATTGCTTCTTCAATTAGGTCATCCAATTGCTCATCGCATACGTTAATATCGATGGCAGGAAAACCTAATCTACGAAGAGCATAGTTTTTTAGTTCTGTTTTAGTAGCGGGTCTAGTAGCGGACATTTAATTAACTCCAGGTAGAAATTGCTGCTCTCTTCCAGGTGTCAGTAGCAACACAGATGTAAATATAGTTGGTGTCATAACGAATTTCGCCTACAGTACCAGTTGCTGTTGCACTGGCGGGTGCAGCATCTGTCTGTAATTCAAGTTTAGTCTTTAGGCGATTAGTAGATGGATTATAAGTCAGACTTTGGTCTGTATTAATGGTTTCGTTATTTGCAACAGTATTATGTTGGTCAACCATCGTCAGATGATAAGCGGCATTGGCACTGGATGCAGTGACGGTATCAACCTGAGATGCACTACCAGTCAGATTACCAGTTACGTTACCAACAACGTCACCCGTTACACCACCAATCAAATCAGCAGTAATTTCATTGGCAGCAAAATCACCAGAAGCATCACGAATGACAAGGTTATTTGCTGCGTTAGTGCTTGCAGAAGCGACGTTAATGGTGATATTGCCCGATACACCATCAGCATTGGTAACAGTGATACCAGAGGACGCTGTGGCGGTTACAGAGCGTTGTGCGTAAGTATTGGCAGCAGTCCTTGCTACTAGACCAGTGCCTGCCATAGCGGCGAGTGCAGTGATGTCTGCATCATTGTAAGTAGTGCTAATAGTAACATCAGCAGATCCGTTAAAGGATACACTACCGTCAACAACACCATCGAGAGTGATTATCCTTGACCTTTTAAGTGTATCTGCAGTAAGAGAATTACCTTGAATACCCGCAGCAGCACCTTCACCAGAAGCAACCGTAATGATATTTGCAGCAAAGTCTCCACTAGAGTCACGAGCAACAACAGTAGTTACAGTTGCTGTAGAAGCAGTTGTCATGCTGTCCAGAAGGTCAGCATTGAGGTTGTTAATCTTAGTCGTGTTAGGAATAACCAGTGCAGGACCAGAAGAAACTTGAGAGATGATTTGACCATCTACAGTCAGAGTGCCATCAATGTTAGCATTGGCATCAACATCAAGTGATGTACCAGCACCAGTAAGATTCAGACTACCAGCACGAAGTTGTCCATCAGTACCAGAAAGAACTTCTGATGAATTAGTCGCGTCTGTTACGAATGCGAATTGGTTGGCGGATCTGTCGTATCCAAAGAAACCAATTTTCGCAGAGCCGTCGTAATAACGGAATTCAACACCACGATCCTTACCATCGTTAGACGCTGGTGCTGTGTCACCACCCACAGTAATAATAGGGTCATCGAGAGTTGTGACCGTAGAGTTGACAGTAGTTGTCGTTCCATTAATAGTAAGGTTTCCAGTAACAGTAAGATTAGACTCAGCAGTTACATCACCACCGATGTCTAAGGTGCCACGAATATCAGTGTTACCATTATCAGTATCTACTGTAAGTTTGTTAGCAGCAGATGCATTTTGAATAGCAAATGTTTTGTTATCTGCAGTGATAGTAACATCATCATGAGTTACTAAAGCACCAGAGATGTCTGCACTATTGTTAAGGTCAAGAGTACCAGTCAGTTCGGTGTTGCCATAGATTCTTGCAGCACCACCAACAGCAAGATTTCTAGCAATACCAGCACCACCAGTCAGACGGAATGCACCATCAGCAGCATAAGAACCAGTCAGAGTTTGCTCGGTATTTCTAGTAAAGGTTACAACATCAGATACACCCAAGGTGTCATTAATCTGAGTTGCATCACCAACAGTCAATGTACCGATAATATTTGTGTTGCCGTTATCAGTATCAACCTCAAACTTCGCAACTGCAGAACCGTTTCTTACCGAGAAGAGTTCATTAGAAGCATCAACAATCAGAGAATCATTAATAGTTGTTTGACCTTGAACAACCAATGTACCGTCAGTTGCAATGTTACCTGAAGAAGAGGCGACGGTCATCTTATCCGTACTACCACTTCTAACAGCAAAGTTAGCATCAACATCAACGGTGTTATTAAACTCGGTGGTATTAGTGACTGTTAGAGTGCCAACCAGAGTTGTATTACCATCAACATTGAGATCACTATCAAAATCAGCGTCCCCCTTACCATTCAGAGTGCCTTCAATTACGGTGTTGCCAGTTACATTATCAACGAAGAATTTATCCGTTGTGCCGTTTCTGACAGCAAAGTCTGCATCAACATCGACAGTACCATTAACATTTAACGTCCCTTCAATTAAGGTATTGCCGTTATCAGTATCAACATCAAACTTAGCAACACCAGAACCATTTCTAATAGAGAATACTTCGTTAGCAGCATTGATAATTACACTATCTTGAATAGTAACTTGACCCTCAACATTGAGAGTGCCTTCAATATCAGTGTTACCAGATGCACCTAGGACAGAGAATTTGACCGTATCACCAGAGTTTTCCTTACCAACAAACAGACCTTCTCCAGCATCTGTACCACCAATGTGGAGAGTAGTGCCAATACCAGCACCACCAAAGATTCTAGCGTTTGATTGTGTATGTGAAGCATAACTAGGGGTAAGAACCTGAACAGATCCAGATTCCAACTTACGACGAACTCTCAGGAAGTTTTGCTCGTTGAAGACCTCTGTAGCAGATTCTTTCTGTAGAATAGTACCGTTAATAACAACGTCACTGTCGAACATAAAGTCGCCAGCAATATATCCACCACCATCAAATCGGAATGAACCATAATCATTGGATTGGATTTCCCAAATACCAGTGCTACCATTCAATGCGAATGTAGGTTCATCAGTTGCTTCAAAGTGGACAGAACTAGCAACATTCACTGTGCTATTAAAATCACAAGCACCAGTAACTGTTACAATACCACCAAACTCAGCATTACCTGTAGTAGTATGAATCTCGGACTTAACAGTGCCTGCACCATTCTGGAATTGTAGTGACTTAGAAGCACCACGGAGCACCATCGTATCATCGAAACGAGATGTGCTATTTGCTCTGAATGTACTATCAACATCCAACAAACCGCCGATGTTTACATCCTGAGTAATACCAACACCACCAGCAACTACCAAATCACCAGTTGTATTAGTAGTTGAGTTGGTGCCAGTTGTAAGTTTTACGTTACCTGCAATGATACCAGAATCGGTGCCACTAAAGACTTCAGTAGTATTTGTAGCAGCATGAAGGAAACGATATCCGCCACCATGACCACCCAAATCGGTGTAGTTAGTATCCCAACCATAGAAACCTAAACGTGCTTCAGTGTCGTAATATCTAAACTCAACACCACGATCTAAATTATCGTCAGTTGTAGGTGCAGTATCTCCACCAAGAGTGATGATAGGATCATCAACTGTGACAGTTGTTGAGTTTACAGTGGTGGTAGTGCCATCAATCTGAAGGTTACCCCAGACTCTAACTGTTCCTGTAGCAGCACGATCATCACCAGGATCCAGATTCAATGTCGCATTGGTTGTGGCGATGTAATTATCTTGGAATCTTGCATCCTCTACATGTACCTTACCAGCTGCTTCTGATGCACTAATCTGTATAGTATCTTCAGCAGTAATAATAATGTTGCTGGATCCAGAACCAGCATTAGTTGTCAGAATGTTAAAGTTTCTATTTGTAGCAGTATTCTGACTTAACTGGAAGGTAAGGTTACCATCCCCAGTCTTATCCAGTGTCTGATTAAGAGCGCCGTCAAGAGTAATATCAGCGTCAGAGAAGTACGACCGTACATTAACATCAAGTTCGCCAGCTCCGCTGTCCCCCGTATTATTAGCGCCAACGAGTAGATTACCGCTAACGTCATTAACTTTAAGATAGTTAAGATAATTGAATCCTCTGTATCCAGTGGTTGCAGTAAGTTCTTGATCAAGTTCAAAATCTTCTTTTGTATTTCCATCAGCAAAAGAAATTCTATTATTTTGTAATTGTGTATTATCAACACCTACTGCGGCGATTGTGACATGCCCGTTGCTGTCAACGTCGAAATCTTCCTGTGCGAAAGAAGCAAGTCCTTTCTGTTCAACTGTTGCAGCACCGAGATATCTCCATCCACCAGCATCTGTAGCATCAGTATGAGTTGGAGCACCACCACCTGCAGCGATTCCTGTGATTGCTTGATATACTCTACTAGTATCTTCAATAATATCATATCTAACATACGTTGTACCTGCTGCATATGCCGCATACTTACTGCCCTCGGTAGCAGTAGCGATAGGCACATTTGTTGCACTTTGAAGACGACCGTACTTATCTACTGTAAATTTAATTGTGTTTACAGTTTCAGTACCAAGAAGTTCTCCATTTGCGCCAACAGAATTTACAGATGTAAGACTTTCTGTATTATATAAACCCTGAGAAAATGATGATGTATCTGGAACAACCGTAGTAAGACCTAGGTCAATTTCTGGATTACCATTAATACCATCGCCATTATTAACAACAATACGTTGAGTAGATGCGGTTACAATATCTCTAACAGTAATATTGCCAGTAGATGTTCTAGAAATAAGACCGAAACCAGCAGCACCGTCAGTAAGATTGGTGATTGCAGCAAGGTCTAAATCATATGGTTGAGCACCTGTTCCTGCAATGCTGGTATCTAAACCATAGTCTTGAATAGTAGTTGGATTAGAAGCATTAGTAATTCTACCTTTAGAGTCAACTACTACTTTAGTATAAGTTCCTGTTGCCTCAGTATTTTCACTAGAATAATGAGGTAGCGTAGTAATACGTGAAAGTTCTGCATTGATAGGAAGGTTTGCACCACCATCAAAGGTATTAGAACCAGTTAAGTCGCCCGTAAGTGAAACTTGTCTAGTAGAAGAAAGACGATCTGATGTTGAAGCATTACCAATAAGAGTTGCTGTTACTGTACCTGCAGCAAAATTGCCATCAGCGTCACGCTGAACCAATGTATTTGCCGTAGCAGAAACTGATTCAATAGGTCTTTCATACCTAAGTGAGTTCCATGCAGTAACACCATCACCGATTTTGATACGGCCTGTATCGAGTTCAATTCCTAATTCGCCTTGCGCCAGCGTAGGATTTGAATTGCTCCACTGCGTAGCCGAGCCACGTCTTAACTGAATTCTATTTGCCATTCCCGAAAAGGTGAGAGATTACGCTTCTGAGTTATTTATATGCAATAAAAAAGAGGACCGTAGTCCCCCTAGTAATTATTCTTCTGTTTCGTCTTCATCTGGAGGATTTGAAGCAGTTTCTTCTTGAGTATTATAGTATTCAAGAGTTTCAATAGCACCTTGGAGTTTCAATGCTTGAACTTCGTTTTCCTTAATTTGTGATGCCATCTTCTGATTTTCATCAATCAGTTTTGAATATCGTTCTTTGAATTGCACAAGCATTTCATCTTGAGATACTTTTTCAATTGTCATAATGTGTTTCTCGATTTTGAACTAACGTTAGTAAGAGAGACTTGATCTCACTCATATCAGATTTTAACTGATAAACATCCTTTTGTAAAGCCTCTTTTTCTTCAGACTCTTTTTGTCTAGCTTGATATGCTGACATAAATTTATTATATTCGGCACTATTGGAATTATCAAAACTCCCTTTCTGGGAGTCTCGATACCAATCATCATGCCCTTTTACAGGTAGTTGACTCATCATACAGCAAGAGCGATTCCACGAAGATCTTTAATGATTGGTGTATACGCTTGGTTAGAAGATATCAGAAGAATTTTAATCTGATATTGAGTATAATCCAATCCTGTTACCTCGTATTCATAATCTCTATAGATTTCTTCCTCCTCAGTTGAAGGAATTGTAGCTTCCGTTGTTGGGAAGTACTGGAATCCTAGATTTTCAATAGATTCAGTCGAACCTTTCGGTAACACTCTATATAGTGGTTTAATGAATGTGTTAGGAGGACGATACCCAGAGAACATCAACTTAATTGACGTTGATGGGTTTGTTAGTGCTGCAATTTTACTGATGTAAACTGCATCATGTTCGTCACCTGTTGGGAGCAATGCTGAGTTAGAATTAGCAGGACTATTAATTCTGCTACTAATTAGAGTTGCTGACATCCGATCTGTGTCAAAAACAGGAGAGAGATTAGGATTCTCACTTGCCATTGCTACATCCATTCTAAATGACTTAGCACCACCAAGTTCAGCATCTTCATTTGCCTTAGAACAAATAATTTGAGGAGCATCAAAGTAATTATCATCTTCTAATAAGATGTCATTAAACAATCCATCATTGACAAAGGAATTTTGAGTAGAAGTTTCGCCATCATTAATAGATGTACCACTTACAGTATTAACCCTAGCATTGAGACTTGTATTGGGCATAACCAGTGTTTGTAATTGTGGAGCAAGAATTTCATATTGAATATTTTGCGTAGCAACTACATTGATACCACCAGCATTTATACCCCTACTACTAATAGAAGTAGTAGTGACATCGTAAGAATCTAAAGTTGGAGATGAGATTCCAATGTGCGTTTTATTAATCTCTGTTAGAGGAATGCCGTCAAGATTATAGCACTCAACGATAGATTCATCGGCATGTGCTGCAGCAGTGGTAGATCCAACTCCTCTTTCATATACAGTAATGGTTTTACCATCACCACTAATTGCTGAGTAAGAAATAATTTCATTTTCAATTTTAATAAATCCAGGATTGGATGTTCCAACAGATCCACCATTGATTCTTTGGTGGAATGCCAAAGCATCATTAACCGAGATTGTAGTATCCGAATTGGAAATTGAAGAAGTCAAATACGTCTCACTAACTTCAGATTGAACATTAATAATTTCGACGTTGTTATCAACATCATGCATACCATGATTTCTGTGGCGAATTCTAACCTTTCTTTGACCTGTGGTATATGTCGGACTTGTGCTTACAAAGGCATCATTTACAGCAAGAGGCGAACCTGATGTTGCATCACCAGAATATGTGATTGAATCTACAGTTGCAGTTACCGTAGTATTTCCACCACTAATAGTTTCAGTACTAACAGTAAAGACTGTAGAGACATACTTAAGTGTTAACGTATTAGTTCCACTATCCCAAGAAACAACTTCTGCAGTAGGAGCAGTTGCTGAGTTACCAGTAATTGTTTCACCAACTTCAAAGTCACCAGATGCACCAGCAACAATCATTGTTGCTAATGTCTTAGATGAAACGATTCTATTAAGGATGGCACCACCAGTATCAGAACCTTGCTGCCAACTACCAGAAATATCATTGATAGTAACAATGTTACCACCAGCACTTTCGGTAAACTTGATAATAGTACCCTCTGCCAAAGTCGTCTTCTGGTAAATTCTAGCACCAATAGTATAGTTAATTGATGTTGAATTAGTAACCAATTGCAATTCAGGTTGGAATGTTTGAACAGGATCAACGGGGAGTCTCAGTCTGCCAGCATTACCAATATTCAACTCAGCGTTATTTAAAACAATAGTAGACTGTGTTGTAGTGTCAAATGTTGCTTTATACAGAGAGAACTTAAGATCCTCGTACTGGTCTGCTGTCCAAGTAGTTGCGTTCTGTGATTTGAACAATACACCAGCATAAGGTTGCTCAGAGATTGTTCTATCACCAGAAATATCCAGTTCACCCATTCTAGAAATCCAAACCTGATACTCGTTAGAGTCTGAGAATAGAACAAAGCAATGTTCGATGGATTCTGGGATGTAAACAGGTGCTCTAAATACAAACTTGGTTGCGATTGCACCAGTTTCTGATGTTTGAATATCAACTGGTGTAATAGTAACATCAGAGAAGGGAAGAATGGTTGTTGTTGGATAACCATTTTCCATTGTACGAATCTGCATAGAGATGGGAATATTATCATCCTTAGCATTAAAGTAAACCTCAACGGATGTTACGAATACACCACCTTGCTCTTCAATAAGGAATGATTGTGCTAGAGGATCCCACCAACCAACTTGACGGCGGTTTGTACGAGTTGTACGAAGAGTTCTTCTTTGAGTTACTGTATCACGAACGATATCAGCATTACGAACAGCAAGAACGTTTTCTCTTAATGTATTCAAAGTACCAGATGCTTCATACTCAACTTCTGCAGAAGAAGCAACTGCGCCAGCAAGTCTACTATCAGTCTGATTAGTTGTGAAACGAAGAGTTCTAGCACCAGTTTGCCATCTAGGATTAGAATCTACACTGGGATCTGGAATGAATAACGAACCTCTAAATTGTCCCAATCTATCTGAGATGATTCTTCTGTTAGCAACAACTGCCGTAGCACCAGACGCCCCCTGAAGAACTTCTCCAACTTGAACATTACCATAATATTCACCTTGAGCTTGTGCTGCTAAAGCAAGACTATCTACGTTAATAAAATTAGTTGTAGATGCATATGACGAAGGCATATCTGCATCATCGTATGGATTAAATACGTAATGATCATTAGGAGCAGAGACTCTGAATTGAATACCAGAAGTTAGTCCAGTAACAGTTTCACCAACAACAAATGGGGTAGCATTAGTTCTAGCATCAACTGAAGAATCTTTTACAACTTCAAGAATCTTAGGAACAATGTAATCATCGATATTTTTACCATCAAAGAATGCATAGAACGAAGTTCTTGGTTTCATTCTGGCAATATTTACATCGATATTCCTAGAACGAATGAAAGGAATCGATGTCTGTGCGATGATACTATCACCCTGAGAAACATTATCAATTCTAGGTACAACTTGAGTTCTAATACCCGCTCTAGTTTGTCTTCTAACTGTCGTAACTCTTGTAATTCTATCAGTTGCTCTTCCTCTTCCCCAGTTAGAACGGCGTCCAGTGTTAACTGTCCTGCTACTACTTCTTCTACGTCTCCAAGTTGTTCTCCAAGAACCCCATTGAACAGGTGCAAACCCATCGTTGCCTGCTCCTTGTGCCCTGAGCGTAGATTCAAAGTTTCCTTCAACATTAGTAACTAAAGCAGGAACTCTAGTTGTATCAATCCAATCATCTGAAGATGGTGTTAAATCAATACGACCAATATATGTGAAGACGTTGAATGGGTTGACATTCTCTACACGAGACGCATAGGGTTGATCAATAATCAACGACTCTGTGTATGGTAAAGTAATGATAGGACCAGTTGTCTGCGTCCCAGAACTTAAATTATCATTTACAACTAATGCAATATTGGTTGTGTAATGTGAAGGATGACATGTCCCTTCAACAAAATCTAGAGAAGCACCAAAGTCTTCTAGATTCATTGCTGACATAGACTGATTTGTAAAGTCATCTACAAAGAATCCATTCTTAAGGCGATTGTTACCATTAGCATCGGTGATGCTAAGATTCATTGTATCACTTTCCAACATGTTAAGTGATGTATAATACTCAACTTGATTCAATCTATTCTCAATTTTACCAATGTCTCGCATTGTATAACGTCTATTATCAGACTTTTCAATGGCAACATCTTTTTCTGGATCAAATCCATATGGTTGGTGACGAAGAATTGCAAGTAGCATTGCATTCTGAAGTTCATCTGGTTCATTAGGAACTTCTGCAGACTTACCTTTAACTACTTGGAAATCACCATTCTCGTCAAGATATAATTTATCAACCCTAGCAAGATACCAATCATAATCGCAACGGAAATCGCTATTCAACTTAGGAATATCAAATACAGTTGCTGTAGGAGTGCCACTTACGTTAAACACTCTTGATTTAAAGTCAAACGTAGAACAGTTTACAAATGCTGGAGATGAAACAGTACCAGTACCATTAAATAAGTTTTTAATACCAGGACGGAAATCCAAGTAATCTGCAAGATACTTATCTTCAAAATCAGGAATGTCTTCATATACAGTGTCTAAGTAAGACTGACCACCGAAATAATCTCCAGTAGCAGAGTGACTGTAATAATCTAAAACTAGTTTTAATTTTCTAATAGGAGTGGGAGTTCCTTTCTTACGGATGACTCTAGAACAATCATACATAAATCCAGTCTGTCCTGGTTGTAAGAAATATCTATCAGTAACTACTTTAGAACCTATAACTACAGAACCATCAGCATCGTTAATAATACCTGTAAGGATATCACCGTTACTATCAAAACCAGTGACAGTTTCTCCCAAAACAAATTGACCACTAATATATACAACAGAAAGTTGTAAAGAACCAGATGCAAATTCAACTACTTTTGCTCTAGCTTTAGAAGTTTTACCAGTAACAATTGAACCTACCTCAAAGAACTTGGGTTCTACTAAGGTTACTGATGGAATTACTGGATCATTATCGTCCAAAGACTCATAAACAGCATGCAAATTAAATGCATCCTTAAGACCTAAAGATATTTCTTGGTCTTCAATTCTAGTACCGTAAATATTAAGATAAGCAAGGTTATAATTTTGCTTATCTAAGTCTTGAATAGTTTTTATAACTTTCAAGACAAACATTTTCTGAGAAGATTTTGTCTTTCTCTGAGTAACATTTTTAGAAATGGTAGCAGTAACTTTAATTGATGTGATACTAGTCAGATTATTAATCTGAATAGTAGTTCTATCAGAAGAAGTGAAGATAGTATATCCTAAATTTCCGCTATTGGTAGTATCAATAGGAATTTGAGCACCTACTGGATACGAACTATTAGTTGATGCAAGAACCGTGAATGAATAATTTACCTCAGAGATCGCAGAGAATTGTTCATTTTCTGGTAGAGTAATAGATACTGAGTTCGCAGAGACAGTTTGAGAATCAAAAGTTCTTCTAACTGTCATAGACTCGTCAGAAATTGATTTGATATATCCCTTAGGCATTCTGGTCAGAAGATCTGAGTTTTCTTCATTTCCAGAAAGTTGTGCTCTATAACGAATTAATGTATTGTAATCTCCAGCAGTAGGAAAGTTTGCAGAAGGGGGAGTAATGTTTACTCTTTGTGCAGAGTAGTCGAAGATATACTCTGGTCCAGTTCCAGTAAGATTATTAGTAGAAACATAATCAACATCTACATATTCAGTTTTACTAAAGAAAATTCTATCACCAGGACGAAGATCTGCAGCAAAATTTGAATTGAGACCGACGATACTGGAATTTCCGATTGCAGTAATTTCTAGAGTCTGTCCATTGCCATGAATCGCAGATACAGGAACTGTACATCCATTACCATGCAGAGATGCAACATCAAAGGTCAGAGCAGCACCACCGCCGCCACCAAGTTGAGCATCTTGTACAGTAAAAGTATCATCTACAACATAAGTCAAACCATCAGTGGTGATAGTAACTGTTGCAGCACCTGTACCATCAACAACAATTGAGAATTCTGCTCCAGTACCAGAAGTAGAATCTGTGGTGTAATCGGAAGCACCGATTGTATATGTACCAGCAGTTCTTGAAGCATCTGCAGCACCAATGGTGTCAATAGTAGCAATACCACTTGCATTAACGTTTGTGATCGTAATCACTTCGCTATTTGCATATCCACTACCATCTGACAATGATGAAGAATTGACTGCTACTGTTTGAACGGCACCACTAGCATCCGCAGTAATATCAACAATAAGACCAGTACCAGAACCAGATGAAGTTGTTGCAAGTCCAGTAGTAGCAGTATATCCAGTGCCTGCAGTAGCAATAGTACCTAATGTATTAACACCAGTGCTTCTAGAGTTTGCAACAGTAACAGAATTGCCAACTGAATATCCAGAACCCGCAGTATTAACGACTGCAGATGAAATTGTGCCATTGCTCGCAGTAATATCAACCGTCAACCCAGTACCGTCACCACCAGTGGTAGTAATATTAGTACCGCTAATATATCCTGTACCCGCAACATCTAAAGATGTGCCAGTTACATTACCGTCGAGATTTTGATATGTAAACGATAGACCTTGAAGTTGTAGTTCATCTTGTAAAACTACATCACCAGTAAACTCAATAGCATTAGTATTTTCGTCTCTAGTAAGGAATTGTCTTGCATCCGAATAAGCATAATTATATACTTTTTCAATAGTATCTAAATTAATACCATCAACTGTCACCATTTCACCAGATTCAAAATAACCTGAAACATGATACAGTTGAATGTGATCGTCTGCTGATTCAGCATCAACAACTAAACCACTTGCACCAGAAGATACTCCTTTTACGATAGAACCAGCAGAAATAGTTGCATTTGATGCCAATTCAATAACGGTGAATAATTGGACATCAAAGATGTTTATCTTATACTCATCATCTGTATTGCCGTATGTACCATCAGGATTCTGATAGAACTCCATTGATGCCGCTCGGGCATAACCAATAATATTACCCGCAGCAATACCAGGTGTTGCTGTAAATCTATCTCGAATCTCTAAAGTTTGGTATGCATTTCCAAGAGATGTTCCTGAGATGTTGGGGAATCCATAGATATTATTAAGAATACTAAAGTTTCCTAATTCAAAGGGAACAATAGCATTTTGTGCTGCCTTGGTATCTCTTGGTTTTTCTAAATCGACATATGTTGGGGAGAGTGTCTTAACACGATATCCTCTAACATATGCAGCACCAGGACCAAGTTCTATTGAATACAGAGATTCTCTAGATGCATTGCCGCTACTAGTAATCTCATTAAGTTGATATACACCATTGTTAAAACCATCATCAAGATTTTCTCTTATGGTGATTTGGAAATCTCTAACTACGTAGTCACCAGACTCTTCGTAAGTTCTAGTTGCTAAAGATCTTTCTAATTCGCTATATGCACTTCTATCGACAAGGTTTTCTACCCTATTACCATTGATACGAAGTAGTTCGATAAAGTCTTTATCTGCATCATCATTGAGCAGTTTTTTGATTAATCTTGTACCAATTTTAAATCTATGCGAACCAGGAGCAGCATAGTTAGATGTTCCTGCAGCGTTATCATTAAGTGATACATCATCCTCAGGAGTAACAATAGACTCAAGAATATCAAGACCAATCCTATATTGAGGAGAACTACCATATTGATCCAGAAGGATATACTGATATGGAACGTCTACAAAGAATCCTCTAATGAAATAAACACCAGTCTGAACATATGCAACAGAACCAGTTTGGATAGAGTTGGTAGGAAGAAGTTGTGAAAAAGGAGAACCAACTTCAATCAGCGAACTACCGAAGGTAATTTCTGCATTGGTAATTAACTGCTCATTATTTGTGAACGTAGTCTGTGCATTACCCTCTCCACCAGACTCAATATATTTCACATATAATGTGATATAACCTTTCTCAGAATCACTTTCGGAGATACTATATAATACTTTTGCTTTAATACCAGAAGTAAGACCTTCAATAATCTTACCTGTCAACTGAGTTCTATACTGCTCAACACTTGCACCCAGGAAGGATTCCTGAAGCATGATAGCATCAACATTCAGATCATAACCTACTTGACCTGGAATGACCATTGCACCATCTTTGAACAGGTGAGCGCCGACGCTCTTTACCTGATTCTGCAAGATGCTTTGCATCGTAGTAAGTTCTCTTGCCTGAATCGGAAATCCAGGACGGAACAAGACTCGATAAAAATTCTTATCCTTATCGAAGTCGTCGTAATAAGGGGAGACGTTAAGATTGGTATTTTGTGCCATTAGAACTCGATTACGATTTTGATGTCTTCTACTTGGTCGTTTGCACGACTAATTGCTCGTCTATTATCTATATAAACAACGTTGCCGCTGTTTGACTTGATCTCAGGTTTCGCATAACCATTATTAAATTTCATGCCCAAGTCATACTCTGTCGCATTAATAGTTCTAGAGGATGTGTTTGGAACGGCAGGGAAGTTTGTATCTGGTGTACCTGCAGCACCAGAAGTAGCTCCACTAATAACATTGGAACCATCAAATTCATTTTGAGTACCAGTAACTTCTGGGAAGATACCGTCAACATCATTTTGATAATATTTCAATACTTTTGTTGTGGGATTCCAAGAGATAACACGAGCACGAGCAGTGACGTTTGTACCACCAACAACTCTTGTTTGTGTAATAATTTCATCAGGAGAATAATTACCTTGGAATGTGGGGGAGAAAATAACTGCTTTACCAGCAGAAACTGTTAAATCTGCAATAAGTTCTTCCGTACCAAACTTCAATGGGTTGGTGATTAGACCAATACGACGATAGTCGTTATCGATCGGGAAGTCTCCAGCACCTTCATCATATGAAAGTTTCGCATTGATCATAACTCTAAAGGAACCTAGTTCAACAACAGAGTCAGAACCATGTCCACCAGGAGGAGGAATGATGACATCAACTTGAGCACCAGTTCCTGTACCGATACCAGTAATTGCTTCAACGGTAATTTTACCGAAAGTATATCCTGTACCACCTGATGTTACAGTAGCAGAAATAATTTTACCACCATCAACAACAATAGAAACTCTACCACCAGTACCATCGCCATTGATAGCGACATTATCGTATGTACCGTTGTTATACCCTGAACCTGCAGAGTTGATAACTACAGTATCAATTTCACCAGCAACAGCATTAGTTTTTACTGCATCATTAGTAAATACTGGCATGTAGTCCCCAGAGAAGAACTTCAGAACCGAAGCAACGGGGATGGTGTACATATATTTCCAACGATATCCATCACCAGTGGTGATAATAGCAGTAGAAGTGCCCGTAGGTTCAACTGTAGAGGGTTTTCCGTTAGGGTCAGATGGGGAAGTGCCATTATAAATGCACTTATATACTTGATATTGAGAATTTACAACATAAAAGTCAGAATCATATAGTTTAGTAGCACCAGAGGAAGCAGTTCTGCTAGGAGAATAGTCATGACGATACATGTCATAAGTGAAACCCAATCCACCAGTAGTCTCTTCTGGAGCAACCCAGTCAATTCTACGTACAACTTGAATCGTATCTGAAGCAAGAACTCGCTTCAGAGAAATCATATCATCATATGATGCCGAAAATTGAGAGAAAGAATCTACCGCCTGAGGAGGTGAGTTTTCATTATCCCAAGATTGTGGTCTGCCAATAAACAAATAGAGTCTGTCTCTATTTGCACCAGCGTCAGTATCACTTTGGTTGGCATCAGGACCCTCCAAAGATTTAATAAATTTTTTCGCAGAAAAAATTCTAAATTGATCAGTAAGTAAAGCTGCCATTTCCTATGGATACAATGTTCCTCTACTTGTCTATTTATGAGGTTTGTACAACTGTCTGATATTCGATACTCTTAATGCGATAAGAAGCACCTGCATTACCTACAATGTTTTCCCCACCTAAGATAGCATATGCTGCAGCACCTGCTCCTGTAGTATCCCCCGAATCATTTGTGAATGTAATTGTAGGATGTAATACATTAGTTTCGACATATTGATTATATCCATATCCACCATTAGTAATGGTTAATGATTGAATTTGATCTCCTGCAGAAGTTAATACGGCAGTAACAGTTGCCTGAATATCTCCATCATCTTCAATTGTTACAGTAGGAACAGCAGAATAGTTAATTCCTGGTTCTTGAACAACTACATCAATAATAGTTCCTTTAGAAGAGAACTCATTTAGGAATCCGTTAATACCTTTGTTAACATTACCTGTGTTGAATGGAGTGATACTAGTAACCACCAATACTCCTGCAGTGCTATCCCAAGAAACTACATTTCCAGTTACACCAGAAACAGATCCTGTAACAATCTCATTAACACCGAAGTTTACACCGTTACCAACAGTTCTATCTACAGTAATTCTAACTTGAGCAATATGCTCAACTCCTTCAGATAATCCACCAGCCGTATCAATGGTAGCAAATTTTTGTTGTGGGAAAGGTGTTGCATCTAAAATACTATCTCCAACAGCAAATAATGTAGTGTTTGTTCCACCTTGAGTTTCTTCAATACCATATAAGGAATCAAAAATACCACCATCAAGACTAATCTGACCAGCGAAATCAGTACCAGCATTAATCAAATCGGGAATGCCATCTCCCAAAAATACTCCAGCATTATCAGGATCTTCGTTTTCATCATCATCCTCAAATGTTCTATCCTGAATACTTGAGATGGGAACAGTTAAGGTTGTAATATTATCACCAATAGAAACAATTGTATTATGTGGAAGTTGAGATGCCGTGGACGAATCTGGCAATCCACCTCCAAACTGCACAATAGCATCTTCGGTAGCAGCAAAACCAGCATCAATAAATGCTAACTCATCAATTTCAAAAGTTACTAGAAGTTCCTTAGTAGTAGGATCCCAATCATATACTTTTGCCAATTTATTACTAGAACTTTCAACTCTTCTAGTAATAACGTCACCAACATTAAAATTGTAACTAGAAACACCAGCAACATCTTGAGTAGAATCTAATATAACTCTTTGGTCATAATTGAAATTTGTTCCTCTAGTAAGACCTGTAAATTTACCTGTTGCTTTACCCGTGTAAGTGACAATTTCATTATTAAGAATAAACTGTCCAGAACCAGGGAATGCATTTGTAGAGTTAACGAAGATTTCAGTAGCATCAGGAGTAGTTGTTCTAGTTAACCCTGTCAGATATTGGAATTGAGAATTTAGAGATTGTCTAGACCTAGTTTTTCTCTTTAAATTAATTAATTTAGTAAAGATAATCCTAGGGGGATTTACATATCCTTGACCAGAATCTGTAAGTTCAATAGTACTAATTTTTCCTTGATCTATATTTGCGATTGCTTTAGCTCCACCGCCACCACCACCATCAATTAAAATAGTTGGAGGTTCTTGATAGAAATCTCCATCATCAGTGATTGTAATTGATGTGACCTTACCCAAAGTAGAAATTTCAGCAGCACCTTGAGCACCTTGTCCACCACCACCTTCAAATACAAGAGTTGGTGGAGTAGCAAAACTTCTACCCTCATTTCTAATAGTAAGACCAGTGATAGTTTGAACTACAGGAGAAGCAGTTCCTCCACTACCTTCACCACCAAGAATTCTTGCTTCAGCAGTTCCAAAATAACCATCACCATTTTTCGTCATTCTAATATAATCGATCGAACCATCATCTTTCAATACAACTTCTCCTTCTGCACCAGAAGGGGAAACAGAAGCAAGAGCTGGAACAGGGTCTCCTTCAAATAATGGAGCACCAAAAAATTGGGGTCCAATACAGTAAGGATATGTGGGCGTTCCATTAGAAGATTCAGTCAGGAAATATGCATATGTACCATTTGGATATTCTGGTGTAACTACATACAAACCATTAAATTGATCTAAATCACCCTCTGTCGAATCATAGATATAATCTTGAACTAACATACCCATGGAATATCCATCCTGAACACTCCTCACACCATACTGAGCATTTGCATACGAATAAGTATAAAGAGTTTTAGGTACATCAGATGGAATTACAATCTGCAATTGTCGGGTAGATGAGGTAGTAAATCCAGCAACATATTGAGAATAAGTTACTTCAGATCCATCTAAACTATATGTAATTTTTGGATGTTGATATAGATAACTTAGATTTCCAACATCTCCAACATCTTGTGTTGGGTGCCAACCATCAGAATCATTAGATAATAGTAAAATATTTCCATCATTCGATGCATCATCTTGATTGAAAATATATGTGTTTCCTCTTTTTAAATTAAGGAAGTTTGGGATAGAACCATCATATAAAAATTTACCACTAGAAACAGTTACCGCATAAGTCGTAGATGATGGAGTAATTACCTCTTCCCTGGCACCATCAATTTCTGCTCCTACTTTTAATCTATAAGAATCTGCTGCTCTTTGGACAGCATTATTAGCACCAAAATATCCATAAGGACCGTAGATAGGATATCCATCAAAGGACATACCAAGAATTTTGGAGTGACCGTCTGGATGCCTAGAGAAATCATCCGCCCCAGAACCAACAGTAATATTTCTAATACCCCAGTGGTCAAAAGAAGAACCCTCAGCACCATTTTGATATAAGTATACCGTTTGGTTCTCATTTCTAGAGGAAGGGGGAACTGCAATCGTTACAGTTTTAAGAGAATCGAATGAGGAATCATTATAATTGGCAATCCCAATAGAACCATAAGTGGTATTAAATGCAAAATATACGCGAAGTTCTTCACCATCATCAGGATCTTCGCCGCCATTATTATCATTACCTCTAATTATTTCAGCATCAAAAGTAACAACACCTCGTAAATCTAAATCAAATCTTACCCACCGTTGACTCCCACTGCCATTTAATTTGTAATGATTGCCAATAGCAAATCCGCCGCTACTACCAGCTCCTGTGCCATTGCTTACGAGAGCTGCAGATTTAAGATTTAAATTATATCCAGTTTGCAGATCATCTGGTGTAATAACAATTCTTTCTTTGAAGAAATTGGTAGTATAATAATCATTATCTGAAACTTCAGTGTCTTGGGAGGTACTTAAACTTATATATCCTTCTTGTCCTTCATACCCAGACATATGTCTGTGATACTTACAATAAAAATAGATATTATTAGTTTCATCTTCATTCATGATAAAGATGCTTCTGAATTCATTTTCATAATCAGCAGCGACTGCTGCAGAAGCACCAGTGCTATTGTACAATAAACTTCCGCTATTCAACTCTCCATCAGGAGTAGTACTAAACTGAATAGGGTGTCCTATACCTTGCTGATTTGATGCATCAGATTGATCAAAGATGATTACATAATTTTTTCTTACCTGAATATTTTCTGGTGCTAGGTAATATGTATCGGGAATAAAAGAACCAAATAATGCAGCATCAGGACCAAAATTAATATAGAAAAGATTTAATGAAAGTGGAACACTACTAATATTGAAAGAGAATCCATTAGAACCAAGAACAGCAGAACTTTCCTGAAATGTTCCTGTTACATCTCTCAAATAAAGTTGCGTTATTACATTTTGAGCATTTCTTACAATCTTTACAACTTCTGCCTCAGCATCACCACCAATCTCTACAATAGTTCTACCTACCTCTACAAGACCAATAGTCTCATCCAAGTCTGATATATCTACTAAAAGATTCCCATACTCAACTTTCAAGTTCCAAGTGAATACTTTATGGAGACCCCAGTCAAGAACACTATGGTCTAACTTGAAATGATTTATTAATCTTGAAGATTGATAGTAATATGTATTGCTGTCAATAACCGCATCATAAACATCAGACTGCTTTACATTAGACTCTAGTACACTATCTAATTCAAATCCTATAGGGGCATCACCAGCAGATGCTCCCCACTCTGGTGTGTGTAAGAACACACCATTTGCCATAATGCCAAGTGATTTATTCTTTTGGAATGTTCTATTCTGTCCAAAAGGAACCTGTTTACCACCTCTATAGATGAAAACTTGGTCAAAATTTCTATCTGAGATTAGACCCGACCCATCTCTTTCTGTGAGAATGTCTGCTGGTTTTGGATCATTATCACTAACAATTCTAAGTCTATCTACTAAATTTCCCTCAGAATCAACTTCAAAAGTCCCTGAAGTAAGAGAGTTTGGATAGTTTTGCCAAATCTTATTAATATCAAAAGAATTGATAACACCTAGAGATTCTGATGTGGGAACAATCTGCATTCTTAAAGGATCATATCCACGTCCTCTTTCTAAGACTCTGATATGAATAATCTTACCAGAATCAGAATCAATAATTGGATATAATATTGCTTCTGCTTCGGGAATGCCACAACCCGTGATAGTCAATCTAGGGGGATCTGTAGGATCATATCCTATACCAGGATTGATTACTTCTACAGCACGAACACCGAATAAATTATCAAAGATCGGCTTAATTTGTGCGCCTGATCCAGGAACTGTTCTTGCCATTTATGCCCTCAGTTTACTACGATAATGGTGCCGTTCATAGCAGCGTGTACTGTACACTGATAATAAAGAGTATTGGGTGAATCCATAGGAACAGTCCAATACAAAACTGTTTGACCATTACCTGATTGGCCAGTGGTATACGGGTTACCACTCAATCCAGTTGTAGATTGAATTCTAAATGGGTGACTAGCACCATTTGAAGTGTTATCAAAAGCATATGTGAAACCCCTATAAACATAAATCGTGGGGTCATTTACAGTTACAGGGAAACCAGGACCACTAAACGTATAATCATTTGCGCCACTAGAACCAAGTTCCCACCAAGTAAGAGGACTTGCTGTTCTTACCCAAGATGATCCATTGTAGAACAAATTGTCACCCTGAGTCAATCCAGTAAAGTCGGTATCTGTCATACCCGAAAGTGTACTGGTAACAACACCAGAAAAATCAATAGTGAGTGTATCACCAGTGATTGCCGTTGTAATATTACTACCACCAGCAATTGTTAGTGTATCTGCAGAACTATCTGCTGTGGAACTTCCAGTATCTGCTGTTATTGTTGCAAATAAATTAAGATTAGTTAGACCAGACTGGTCATCCTGAGGCAACCATTTACTGGAACTAGCACTCCATTTTAAAACTTGGTCATTGGCTGGGGCATTAGTGGTTGTATCAACATCATTAAGATCGTCAACACTAGAGTACTGCGTAAGAAGTGCTGCTTGAGTATCACCAACACCACCTGCCGTAATATTCATGTTCACATAAGGATTATCATCACCATCAACCGTGAAAAAATACCCAGGATATGTTGCTGAAGTAGGTGCATTGCCAATTGCAGTATATTCATTTTTATACTTGATTGACGTAGGAAAATCAACTGTACCATCAGAACCTTCAAAAGTAGTTGCGGTTCCTCCAGCAGTAATAACTACATCTCCTGTTCCATTAGGAGTAATTGGAATGTTCCTATCACTACTAGAAATAATTCCATGTATATCAACATCTAGAGATGTTGTGAGCACTGCGAAGTCGGCAGAAACAAAGCTGCTGCCATTATATTTTAATACATGACCACTAGCAGCATTTGCTGTGGTCAGTGCTAAGGCAGAACCATTACCGAGCGTAGAATAAATTTCATCAAAATTATCATTGATTTTATCACCACCAACACGAAGGGTATCCCCCGTGCTGTCATTCGCTGCGCCGCCTAATCCAAGAGTTTGTTTAGCCATTTCGTGCTAGTTTTTTAGTTATTTATCAGAGATAGTCAACTGTTTCTTCACCGTAGTCTGCAAGATTAGGGGCAGTCCAGTCATCAGGCACTTCAGTTTCAACCTCAATGGTAGAATTTTTATATCCTGATCCAGTATTATTAACCTCAACAGTGTTAATTCCAACAATCGCACGAATGTCAGCATTAAATCCACTGATAGAATCAACCCTAACAACGGGTCTACTTGTATAAGCAGAACCAGGTGAGGTTACGCTAACTTTTTGGATAAATCCACTAGTAAGAACTGCTGTCGCTGCAGCATTTTGACCGAAGACAGAACCAAGATAATCAAACGTGATCAGAGAGTTAGAGGATTCAATAACAGCGACCTCACGGTCTTCTGTCTCACCTTGAATCTCTAAGAAGTCACCAGGTTCAACAGGAGGAACAACTTCAGCAGCGTCAACGTCTGCTTCAGAACCAACATATGAGAATGCAGCGAAACTAGAACCAACTCTAGGAATTTCCGAGAAGATGATTCTCGAACCAACAATCTCAAAACCAACACCTGGTTCTTGAATAACCCCATTGAGCGAGACAATAATATTATTTTCAGGTCTGATTGTTGTAGACTGAACGCCCTCAGTAAGAGTCAACGAATAGAAAACATCATCACGTTTCAGGTTGAATGATTGACGTAAAGAATCGAACTCGAAAGAAATGTCATCCAACTGTCTCAATTTACCAACATAGAATCCAGTAAATGTCGAACCTGGATCAGGTGCCTCTGCGAATTGAATCTTATCAGAGAATGCATTATATGCATTACCAGCACCAGGAGGTTGTAGAATACCGTTGACAAAGATAAGCATGTGTCCTGCAGGATCGGGCAGGTATGCTGTGCCATTACTGATAGAGAGATCGAAGGTAGTTTGCGTACCATCAAATCCTCTGAATGCTCTCTTCACGCGAGCGCGTGAGATAACTTTATCAAGTATGACAGATTTGTAATTCTGCTTTGCAACAACATAATCATTCACTCCCCAAGTTCCAATGACACTAGTAAGATAAAGTCTCTTATTAACGCCAACTGCAACGATATTACCAATGAGTGCTGCTGCACTTCCTGTAGTGGTAACTACAGTACTAATCGTGCCTGTGGCGATAGTATTTGCACCCCCACCTGCAGCACCAAAATCACCAACTGAATCAGTGATAACGAATGTTCCGTCAATAGGAGCAACATATAGATAATTGTTATCAGTATCTTTACCAGTAATAATCGCTCTCTTACTTGCGTCTCTACCACCACCAGAATTCAGTTTGTAAATGTAATGCCCGACTGTGAAGTCTGCTACACTTGTGGAGAAACTATAGCGAACATTTCCGCCCGAGATAATTTTATCACCAATCTTAACGTCGAGTCCTTCGTATTGTTGAACATCAATATAAAGTTCAGTACTGCTAGAGTAAACAACAGAGTTTTTATCAAATGTACCATTTAAGGTAGCAGTATCAACCGTTAGTTTACCACCACGATTATCTAAAACTGCCGCTTCATTTTTATAGAATGCTGTAGGTAAAGCAGACTGCTCGCTGGTGTACGCATAGAAAGGAATATCGTTCACAAAATCACCTTTTAGTTTGATGATATGAAGTCTATTTTCAATTGAACTTAATGTTGCAATAGTGGTATTTGCAGAACCCTGAATAACATCATTGATAGTCCAAGTTCCGCCAGTAATTTCCACATCCAGATACTTGTAATTTTCATCTTCATGGAATCCATAGACAAGACCTGTAACATTAGAATCACCTTGTTTTACAATCGATTCTCCCATCGTGTAAGGACCATCAGTGATGTCTCCATCAATACGGAATCTCTTATAAACTTTAGCAACTTGTGCTTCATTAAGAATGACAGATTCGAGTTCAGCATTTTGATCGCTATATTGTCCATAGAAGTAATCTGATGTATTCAATCCACCACCAGCGCCTGTAGGTACATAGGTAATGCCATATTCTCTGGCAGGGATAGTAATACCAGGATTGACTGTTACATCCACATAATATGTGGAATTTCCTAACTGGTTTCTATAGAACTGAACATTTTCTCTAACAATCGTAAGAATTTCATCAGTATTATATGCAGATCTCCAAGTAGTATTATCGAATGCATAGGAACCATTTGGAGTTGGAGTAGCAAGAGCACCATCAAGAGCACTTTCGATATAGTCTTCTAGTAAGTCTAAAGCGAACAACTTGACATTATACTCAGTATTGGAGAAGAATTGTTTTCCGCCAACAGCAGTATACGCATCAAATACACCCTTGTTAAGTTTAGCACCCCAGACATAAATGCCCGAACTTCCGTCGCCGCTGAAAGTGGATTGATTATTTTCATTTTTAATTCTAATCCTAGTCCTCAGAGTACTAAATCCGAAGGAGAATCTTAATGTTGCATAAATTCTATACCATCCATCACCAAAGGGAACGGTATTCATTTCATAAGAAATCAAACCGCCCTGAGTTTGGAAAATAGATCCGAAAGAACCATCTGCCATATTGACATCAAAGAAGAGAGTTTGTTCTCCTGATAGTCCTTCATCCAAGGCAATTACAAATCTAACTCTGCTGTATTCAGCAGATTTGACGAATACCGAACTTGTAAATGTCTGATCTTCTTCGTTACTAACTGAACCTGTATCAAAAGTATCTGTACCAGAATCAAAGGTAACGTTACCCGAGTCCATAGTCGTAAACTGATTAAGACTATAATCTCTGATCAATCCATGGTTAGTTCCACTAACACTAGCAATAATTTTTTCTGCCGTTTGTGTTCCATCAGGAGCAAGAATATCGTTGACCGCAAATGTGGAATCAACAGTAGTCCAATTAACTTCAAATGCTTCGGGATTAGTCCACAAATTAGTTACAGAGAACTCAGATTCAATGGGGGATTGAATCAATCTAGCATCATTAAATGTAAGTACATTACCAACATTAGTATAGTAATCAAAGACTGTTCCAACACCACTTGAAGGAATCGTAGAAGTAACTCCACTAGTTCCACCAGTTAATGTATCCGCATCAGCAAATACTGTTCCTGTAATAGGACCAATATAAACTGCGTTACCAGTATCTTCAAGAACCTGAGCAGTTCCACCACCACTAGATGTTAAGGTCTCACCATTGGTAAATCTAGAAGTATCTAGAACAACGTTAATGTTGGAGATTGTTGCAGGAGTGCTAGGATTACCGCCACTAAATGTTGCTGTGGGAGGAGATGCTGGATCATACCCACGCCCAGGGTTAGTAATAGTTACACTATTAACTTCACGAAGTGTTATGAACGATGCTGCAGCCTCCGTAGTAGATGCAGTTTCTTCTGCTGCATTAGCAACAGAGATTGTGACATCACCTTCAAATTCTTTAGCATCGTCAATGACACCTAATCTCTTAAGACCATAATGGTCGAAGCTAACACTATCTTCATAGTAAGTCTGTTGTATTTTGAATGATACATTAGACGCTTTTGCTGCAGCAGGAAGATTTGCTTCGACTGCAGTCCAAGTAGCAAAACTTGCAACATTTGAAGCACTGATGAGGTCTTGAACATAAGTCCAAGCACCAGCACCAACACGATAGTAAAGTTCTAAATCTTCATTATTAGTACCAGTTTCGGGAGCATCACCACCATTACTACCATTACCAGCAATTACATATGCACGGAACTTGTCATATCCTGTAGTATCTAAACCATCAGTAACAACAAATCTAGTACCAGATGCAGCACCAAATCTAACGTGTCTACCACCACCAGCAAAACCTCCTGTAGTTCCAGTGCCAGTACCAGCATCTTGTGCTTCAGTACCTGTTCCAACAGATGTGAAATCATCTGCGTCCCAAACTCTACCATCATAAACCATGGATGTAACAGAATCGCTAGTGAGAATTGCTGTTAAACCATCATTGGTTACATTAGTACCTGAAAGCGTTATGTCTGGAGGCAATGTATATCCAGCACCGCCGTCAGTGATAGTGATAGATGAAAGAGGACCAGATGCTTCAAGGGTCGCAACTGCTGCTGCTGTGATGCCTGCAGAAGGTGCTGTAAACGCAATTGTTGGTAAGGATTGATATCCCGCACCTGCAGTGAATACAATTTCACTGACGACACCTTCTCTAGAAAGAGAAATTCTTCTTGCTTCGGTAGTATTAGAAGATGAGGTATCAGTAATAATAATATCGTGGGAAAGATTATCAACTAATCCATCAAGGAATGTATCATATTGCCATGTTCCCTGACCAAACTGATCTACAATTGTATTTGTAATTTCAGTCTTATAATAATTTTTATTGAACAGCATTTGCTGAGAAGCATATCTCCCAGGAATACCAGCAGGAGAAAGAATCCTTACTGCAATATCAATCAGTTCTCCCCATCTTGACTTAACTGCTTCAACATTGGTCATTGATTCAGAATCTCTGAATGCAGCCGAAGATGCATATTGACCACTATATTGGTCACCTGTTACTGCTGAACCAGTACTATAGAGGAGATTTTCAATTGCTTTAAGACCGACATTTCTAAGACTTTCGATAGCAAAGATAGTTGCCGAAAGTTGGTCTTCAATATGGTCTAACTGAAGATTTGCTTTGAAATAAAGTTCAATTGCATCAATAGTGCTATTGGTTCCACCAGTTTGAAGATCTGAGATTGCACTAATAATAATTAGTTTCAAATCTCTCTGACACTTAGTTCTACCATCAGTACCATTTGGATAATCAAATGCTCTGTAGGTAACATTGTTTAAGACATAAGTGAACTCATTATCAAGAAGACCTGTAGCCTCCTCTGCCATAAAGTCCCTATTAAAGTGTAATCTATCAGCAGCAATTCCAAAATCTGCACCAGTAGGAGCGATCGTGTCATTAAGAAGAGTAACCAAGTTATCGATGGCAGTTTGAACATTAGCACACTGACCAACGTCATTAGTAATGCCCCAATCACCAATGATAAGTTCATCAGTATTATCAGTAGTCAAATCTCCATTGATTGCTTGCTTCGCATAGAAACCAAGTCTTTCGTGTGCATATACAGATTGCCAAACTTGCAAACGAATATGCTGCAGAACATTATTATTTCCAATATAAAACTTGGATGTAGTTGCAACTGTCTTATTGCCACCATTTTCAATGTCAGTTGCGATATCATCAAGAATTAGACCCAAGTCCGCTTTACAACGCTCTGTACCAGCAGTGCTTGTACCATCAGCATTTCTAGGCATTGACTGAGTAAGATCAGGATACCTGGTGAGCATATCAAATGCTGCCTTATCGACAATAGCAGTTCTGTTTGAACGAATTAAGTTTGCAGCATCACGGAATCTATACTGCCCACTAGCACCAATTTTATTCGTATAAAGAATATCATTTGCATTATCAGTGTAATTTGCTTGCAGTGTCTCTTCATAGAAACTATCAACTGTAGCACCACTGTACTCAACAGCAGGTGATACCTTAGTAATTGTTCCGAGATGGTCAACAGGACTTGCCAGGTCTGCATTTGTAAGCGTGTCAATCAGAATATCGAGCAGATTATCTGCTGTCGATGCAACATCTGAACAATCTCCAGTAGTATAGTTTAGAAGTGATACTGAATTAGTTGCAGCAGAAACAAATACGTGAGTATATTGTTGGTCTGAAGGAGATGCACCAACATTTATCGTAATAGTAGTAGCAGTAGTCGCAGAGACTTTAAGTACACTTTGATGTGCAGGATCATCACTTCTAGGATAAGCATGCTGAGTTACATCGTTATCAGAACTACACGTAAATACAATACCTCCAGTTGAAAGAGATATCTGACTACTAGTGGTCAAACTATGTGTTCCAATCGTTAACTCCATTTCACCAGTAGATGCATTGTAAGTTGCTGCAGTAGGAGTAAACTGAGCGTATACTGTGTTATTAGAATCAGTAAGTGTGGTATCGGTATACTGAGTTAATCCATGAGAACCAGATACTGTCCACAGAACATTATTGATGATGTATGGAATGAAATCCCCAAGTTTATTGTATGCCCAGACTGTTTCGTCAATTTCAGTCTCAACGTGGTTGAGTGCGACTGCATTAACATCTGTCCTATCAACATAAAGTGCTGAAGCATCCCAGATATGGTTATTAGAACCATTACGAAGATCTTCTACAAGTGCTTCGATGATATCCTCAATATCATCTTCACAATTAACGTTACCACCAGGAATCGTTAGAGAAGGATACTGTTGAGTTAAGAGATATACAACTTCTTTTGCAATAAATTTCTTATTATTGTCAAGAAGAGTTGCAGCATCATAATATCTGTGAGTATTACCAGTAAAACCAGCAACTACTGCACTACCATTTGCATTTGTTGTTGCATTGATCGCATCATTGTTAAACTCTTCACCAAATGTGAAGTCTTGAGAACCAGACCAATCATATGAGTATGTGTCACCATTAGCACCATCAAAGTGGAGAAGTAGTTTAGTGTTAATATCACCTTGGAAAATTCCAGTGCGAGGAGTAAATGCTGCGGTATAACGAGCAACATTAGAGAATCTAAGTTCATCGATATATCCCTCATATGCATCAGCATTATTATAAGAAGAACCAATTACTATTGGTTTTGCAGTATATGTATTGGCATCAGTTCCTGTACCTACAGACGCACCATCAATGAACAATTCCATGTCAGTACCGTCTCTGACAACAGCAACGTGTGCCCAAGTGTCAGCAACTAAAGTGATTGCACCAGAAGTTACTACGTCTGTGCCATTAACATTAAGTCTAACTTGACCTGCTTCAATATAAAGTCGGAGTGCAACTTCTGTACCAGTGGTTCTCATGTCAACAAGGTGGGCAGTTCCCGTCAGAGCGCCAGCAGCAGGGCGTACCCATGCTTCTAGGGTATAACCTGCAGTACCAACTCCATAGTCGCTAGAAGAAGATTCACTAATATAATCTCCAGTACCATCTAAAGATAGTGATGTTAAACCAAACTTTGTCTGAGTGGTAGAAAGTGCTGCATTACCAGCAAAAGTCAAGTTATGAATATCGAGACCCGTGGAATTAATTCTACCAAGTTTTCCAAGATACAAAGTTTTTTGTGCTTGGTTATATCCAATAATTTCTGCTTTAGTATCTCTACTACGCAGGATTTGACCAAGAGAGAAGAAACCTTCACCGACTTCATTAGTAAGGGCTAATTTACGGATAGAAAGATCTTCATTAGAAACAAAATTACCACTTTCGTTACCATATTCAATTTTATAATTTCTAATATACTCGTTATCTTGTAAATCCCCAGTCGCATTATCATAAGGAAGTATGTAATGATTAATTAGTTCATTTTCAGGGAATTTAGTATTGAAATCGACGGTATTGTTATCAAATTCAACAACTGCAATTTGAGATTCTGAGATATCATCCAAAACGATATTTGGATATGTCGTTGATTGAATTCTATCAAATAGCAGAGCAAAGAAGGAAGAACCTTCAGAAATTTCCACTTGTTCAACAACTGCATTTGTTGCGGGGTCTACATACGGAGTAGTAGAGGTAATCCTAGCAACAACACGAGACTTAGCACCAATAATTACTTCATCCAGAAGGATATCATAAAGACCAGGTTTTGATTGATATGTACCAACTGTCTTACTTAAAGTAAGATCATTTGTAATTGTAATATCAGTTCCATAAAGTGGTGTACTCTGTTGAATGCCACCTGAGGAAGTACCGAGTTGACCTCTAACAACAGTTAATGTTGTGGATTCAGAATTTTGAGTGATACCAGTAACTTTAATAATTTCACTACCGATCTGATAGTTTTTATCAATAACAAATACCCCAGATGCAACTGGTGCGGGTGTGTTTATATCAGAAGTTTGATCAATTGTTTCAAAGGAAGTTGTAGAAGATCCTACAGTATACCTCAGTTTTGCAATAGGAGTTTCCGAACCCTTTTCAAGGTTGATATCCTCAATAATTGCAGTATCACCACCAAGGTCACTAACAGTTTCACCAAATTCAAATAATCCATTATTTGCAACTGTAACCGCAGTTTCAAATAGAGCAGAGAATCCTGTAGTATTACCAAGAACAAGTTCACTAGTACTAAATGCCGAACCTTCTGTGAAGAAACCTTCAATCAGTTCTTTTTGGACATTATTTGGATTTTCCTGACTACCAATATTCACAGTGGTTGCTGTGACTCTAGTGATAGTCAATTTAGCACCAGAACCAGTTCCTGTCAGAGTTTGTCCAACAGTAGGAACGATACCACTTGTACTTGCAAAGGTGTTCTCAATAATTGTAATAGGACTAATTTGAACATTTACGTACTTAACACTTGCAGGAGGAGCAGGAGGTTCAGAGAATACGATCGAATCGCTCTGAAGTTCAAAAGCAACCTCAGGTGTTTGAACAACACCATTCATGATGACCATCAACTGATTTGCACTAGCGATTACAGAATCGCCGTTATTAACAGTGAGTGGGAATGCAGTTCTAACGCCATCGAACAGAGTAGAAATATCATCGATCCTCTGTACAACTGAAGTTAGAATATTCTCTGAAGATGTCAGTCTCTTTTGACGGAAAAGAATTTCCGTATTGTTGAACTCACTGTAAATAGGTTCAACCAGAGTAAAGTTTTGAATATTGGGAACAATTGCTTCATTAGCAAGTTCAACAGACTTAGTTAACTCAAAATCAGTTTCTTTATTAGGAATTGTAGTAAAGTCGCTAATCGAAAGTTCACCAAATACCTTAAAGGATGCAGGGTGTACATTTCTAACCAGAACATCTTTCCATTCACTAATAGAGACAGAAGACTTAACCGCATAAGAGAAGTCCTGATAATAGTAAGAGTCTTGAATCTTTTGAATGATTTCTGAAGGTTTGCCAACATCATCAACAAATTGTCCAGTGGTCTTAGTAATAGATCCAACTTCTAGGACACCTCTAGCAATCTTAAGTTTGGATATGACACCAGAAGACTTGGAGATGACACCAGTAATAGTTTGACCTATAGTAAATGTTCCTGTATAGTTAATCATTTTCAGGATTCTAGGTCCTACTTGCCAACCAGAGTTTGTAGAAACATAACCCTGTGCAGTAGCATTTTCTAGAGTATTACCCTGATAAACCAATTCACCTTCTAGGAAGGTAGAAGTGATAACATTTGCTTCTGCTGCACCACCAAAAGATTCAGTAAGAACCGATTGACGACCAGTACCAGCATTAACATAAGAGATTGCATCACCAAGTTCTGCGTTTGCAGAAGTAATAGCAAGTTTTAATTGATCATCCTCCAAAGAGTTTGCTGCTCCAGCAATTGCATAATAAGTATTGGACCCATTAAGTCTACCAACAGCACCAGCTGCGAGAGGGAAATCAATTCCATCACCAGTATCAGTGACATTTAGAGTAACTTCAGAACCATTTTGAATACCATGAGGGAAAGCAAACTGCAGGAGACCCAAGTCAATGTTTATAACATAATTGAAAGACGACTTGAGATTGACCTGAGGTTGTGAAGAATAACCTGACCCAGGATCTTTAACCTCGATGGCAAAGAGTCTGCCATTTTTAATTGTTGATACTGCAACAGCACCAGTACCACCACCACCAGAAATAACAACAGTAGGTGCTTGAGTATATCCAGAACCAGGATCAGTAACAGTAATACTGTCAAGAATACTAGTAGCAGTCAACTGAGCGTTGATTGGGAAAGAAATTTCTGGTCGTAAGGTATAATCATGAGAATAATCAAAACCGAAGTTATTATTCTTCAGATTTTTAATCTTACCAATTTCTTCACCAAGAGTAAAGAGTGAGGCACCAGATCCAGACGCAGGAATAATAACATTCAGTTCTGCACCAGAACCAGTAAGTCCCGACCCAAGGATACCACTGATTGCTTCGATATCAATATTAGCTACAGTATATCCTTTACCAGGACTAGTGACTACAACAGATTGAATTTGACCAGGGATCAATACACCTTCTTCATCTGTACCATCGGCAACAGCAATTTGAACAATTCCACCTTCACCATCACCCGAAATAGGAACACCTCTGTAAATTCCTACAGCATATTCAGTTCCAGGTTCATTAATCTCAACTCTTTCAATTTTTCTATTAGATTCGATAGAAGAGACAATAGGTAATTTTGTATAGAATCCACCAGGATTGACAATACGAATATTTGAAATAGCACCGACTGCTTTTTTAGAACTAGTGCTATAAGAAGCATTTGCGATAGTAGCAGCAGCTTCTGGTTGATTTGGAAGTATAAACTGGAATGTATTATCACCAGTAGTAATTGTACCGCCAGAAGTAGAATCTACAGTAAACGTACCAACATATGGTGAAAATGTAACGTCTAGATAACTATCGGAAATGACAGGAGAATCCGCCGCTCCAGGTCTAGAGGGATCGAAATAATATGAGATATTTGTAATTACATCCTCAGTAACTTTAAACTTAACTGTTGGTGTAGGAACACCTTGACCAGTAACTCCAGGAGTACCGATACGTTCAATGGAGTTGAATGAATATTCCAACTTATAAAGAGGATCCTTAGCAAATGAGAGGTTTCCACCCAACATTGAAGAGTGTGACAAATTGAACAAATATTGATGTCCATAGTACATCTTCAATGTAGGAGACTTCACTAATACAGTTACACTACTACCAGTTGTAGCAGGAGAACTAACTGCGTTTTGGGGTAACTTGTATGTGAATTCAATTGGACTAATAACTCTTTCTACAGGGAAAGAACCATCGTACTCATCGTAAACAATACCAGAAACTTCCTCATTTGGATTACCATCAACAAAAATCTGCTCGCTCACGCTCAAATAATGGAGAGAATCAGAGACACAATATACTGTATCGCTATTGTTAACAGCAGTTACTTGAAGAATCTTACTAAGATTAGAAACCAAAGTGATTTTTAAAACACCTGTAAGATTTGTAATTTGTACTGTAGAACTAGACGAATTGAAAGATACATCACTTGAAGTTAGTGTGACGACAGAACCTACAACATAACTTGAGGATCCACTGACTTCCACAATCTTAACACTGTAATCATTATCAGCATAGGATTTGAACTTAGCATATTCATCTAAATTATTTGTACCACCAATTTCTTCTGGGGCATCAAACGTTGCAAGATCAATATCAAATGTTCCAGGAGTAGTGTTTACAATATCGGGGAATGTTTGTGCAATCTCATTTACATCATTTGGAACTGGTCCAACGATATTATATGTGCTTTGCTCATCAAACTGCTCTGTTGACAATTCATATACATTGACATCATTGGTCCAAGAATTATTATTAATAGCAACATATACTTTTTTATTGGGGAAATCTACTCGTGTGATATAACCGCTATTGACAAAAGAAGCACCATTTTTAATGACCAATTTTGCTCCAACAGTAAAGTTGAAAGACTGGTTGATAGTGAGTTCTTGAACATTATCAATCTTAAGTAACTTAAATGTCTTAAAGTAATAACGATTTCTAACATTTGCAGTTACTTTTAATTTTTGAGAACCAGGAGAAGGGACAGTTGCAGTTCTAGAACTCCAAACGTCTCTACTATAAGTAAGATTTAGCGTACCCTGAGACATTGTAGTGATGGCAGTGCTCAAGTCTAAAGTTTGGAAACCAACTTCTGCTAAAGCATAACCAACAGAGACTATAGTCAATGCAACACCAGTTACAGGAGTTACTGCAGTTCTAGTAAATCCATAGTTTGAATTTGTATTTGAGTTGAATGTACCTCTTCTAGTAACATCAGAATTTTTATCAACCTTCAATCCAAATGATTCATAATCAATATAATCATATCTGGCATGTTGCTGTGTGAACCATGCAGTATCAACAAAAGTATGATTTAATGCAATTGTAACCGCGCCAGGAAGAGCCAAAGGATCTCCAAAATCGCTAGGTGCGGTTACAGTTACTGCTCTATTACGAATTCTTAAAGAGTCAATAAAGAATTGACCTTGATTACCTTCAATAAATCCACCTGCACTAGGGAATCCAGGAACATTACCAATATGAATGTCCTTAGAACCAAGAGAAGTATCTGAAATCGTAGCAGAAATTTGCTCAATTCCATTCACATATACTTTAAATGTATTTGATTCTTTTTTAAGCGAAATTAGTTGCCAGGTATCATCGGCAAACAATCCAGTGTTTGTACCTGTTGCAGCAGAAGCGCCAGAGAATATTGTACTATTGTTAGTAACAACCATTTCAATTCTACCATCATTGGCAGTTCCATCTGTATTGTAATACAACCAAAGACCACCAGTAGTGCTTTGAGCGTCACCAATAGCAATAAGAGACTGCTTATCTGCAGATAATGTCTCAGCATTACTACCAGCAGCATCTTTATACAGAAGGAATTCGATGACAAAATCATCTTGCAAAGCATTACTCAAACTAGTTGCAGCAATCTTTGCAGCACTATTTTCAAATACAGTAGATGCACCTGTTTGGAATCCGAAAATCTTCAAATATCCATCAGTATCACGTTCAATAGATCCACCTAAACCAAGTGTAGTTAAGGTGTGGTGGGTTGTAGTGTCAGACAAATCACTATCAAAAGTGAAGATTGCTTCATTTCTATTCCAAGACGTTTGACCAAAGATGTATGGATCACCAGAGGTATCTACATCAATACTGTTTACAGTAATACCTTCGACTGTATTTTCAGTAAAGTCATTAGTTGTATGATTTACAATTTTACCTTTATAATCAAGTTTTACTAAATCTACAGTCTTTTTGTCTGTAACATTATCTACTCTTGTAAATGCGATATTTAACTCGCCAAAAATATCAAGAACACACTTGGGTGCTAAATTGATATCTCTTCCAGGAGCAACATAACGATAATTCCAAAGTAAACTGCCAGATGTGTTGTACTTACCAACCCAGAAACTGTCTCTTGTAGTATCATCACTCTTCAGTTGAAGAGTAGAGGTGACATATATGTCATCAAACTCATCAATCGCAAAAGAAATATCTAAGAATGAATATGCATTGTTTGAAATCTCATTAATCCAAACCGTTGTTATTGCTGTATTAGTAATAGTTGCTTTACCAATAGCAAAGTTTCTATCACCAGCATTTTGACTTGTAGAAGTTTCTAGGAGGAAATATAAATTACCAGCAGAATCTAAAAGAAGATCTTTGATTTCTTCATTACCATTTGAAGATACAATTTTTCTCTTAACCGTAAATGTTCCAGAAGAATCTAAGATACCAACAAATGCATCATAAGGATAAGGTGAGTTGGTATTAGTAAAACCACCAATAATAACTCTATTATCAGTTGTTCCAATAATTGAAGTAATGTTGTCAGAACGACTTGCACCCGAAATTCCAGCATATGCCTTTTGGAATTCTAATGTAGCACTCAACCCATCAGATGACTGATTATACTTAGCAACAATAATATCAGGATTATATGCTCCTAAGATACTGCTGTTTGGCTTATTGATACCAGCAACCCAAACAGTATTACCTTCAACATAGATCTTTTGCAATTCTGCATAATTCAATCCACTAGTAAGTTCAAGAGTTTTTTCCCATTCTTTAACACCACCAGCAGACAATTTAGCAATAAACGCTACAGTATTACCGCTGTCGTCAGGAGTGGAACCGCAAATAAAGGTTTCTTTATTTTGATTGACAAAAATATCATTTACCTTAACATTTTCTTGATTAGCAAATTTTGCAATAAAGTAATCTGCTTTTTTAAATATTTGAGGATGTGAAAGAATTACTCTTGGATTTTCAGTGTATGAATTTCCAGAATTAATAATATTAACAGTTTTAATAGATCCAATAGAATCTACAACTGCCTCTAGTTCTGCACTTTCTCCATCTCCATCAATTACAATAGTTGGAGGAATATCTTCATTATACCCACTACCAGTTTGGTCAATAGTAACTTCTTCAATACCTTTTAGTTGTCTTACACTAAACTCTTTATTGGTAGTTTCAATATTTTCAGAATAATCAACAAAAATAGTATCATTGACTTCCAAGGTATGAGGAACTTCTGTTGTAATTTGACCGTAATTCAATCCTTGACGATATTGGTATCCAAAACTATTAATAGTTTCGCCCTTAATCCTAGAAACACGAGCAGAAGCACCAGAACCACCTGTTCCATCATTATTAAAGATGAGTTTGTCATCTACCTGATAACTTGTACCAGCATTTTCAACAACAAAATCTGTAATAGATGCATTTTCAAATCTACTAATCGTTTCAACTTCAATATCAACTTTGGATTCAGTTTTTACCTTAGGGAAGTAATCAAAAATCTGAAGGGGAGGTTCTTCTAGAATTTGATCAGGATCATCAGTTTCGTCCTGACTGATGACACCATCTCTATTTTCATCTTCTACTTCAAAGAGAAGAATATCTCCATTCTCTAGAGATAGTGAATTGGTAGATGCATTAGGTGTTCTTTCAACATCGATATCAACATTTTGATATGGATCTCTATAACGGACAACACCTCTTGGGATATTTTGCTGAGTTGCATCTTCATCTAAGTTCCAAGAATCAACAACAGAGTTAAAGTCACTACCAAGAACATAAGGGAATACAGCATTACCCGCTTCAGTATTATCAATAGTTACAAAATAACAATATCTACCATTAGGGAACTGAGGTGTCTTACAAAAACGCCCATTATATTGATCCAAATCACCAAGATTGAATACATACTCATAGTCTTCAACATAAGTACCAGCAACATCTGTACTGAGAAGTGGTCCCTCTGTTCTTACTGGGGTAGGATTGGTGATATCATCAAAAACTAAATCAGTTTTCAATCTGTATGAAGAAGAGATTTTAGTAATATTTGAAGATTGGTCTGTAGGGTCTGTGTAACCATATGGTCCATAAATTGGGTTTCCATCAAATGCCCAACCAATAATAGGAGAGTGCTCTAATTGAGTTTCCTGCTCAACGATAACATCACTATTATTTTTAATTAAATTGTCACCAAGGATGTATCTAAGTCTCTGAGGGTTAGATAAGTGAGCATATTCACCTCCATACTGAGTATTATATCCTTCAAAAACAGAACCTTGAGAATCATCAAAAGTAGCAGATTCTTGTAAGTTATATGTCCACTGGAATACATTTGCAGAGAAAATTGCATCTTGTCCCACAGAGGTTAGATTAATAACAGTTGTACCTTGAGTATAGTTAATACCTCTATTATCAATTTGAATACTAGTAACTTTACCAGCATTTTCACCCTCAGTATCAATAATTGCCTGTGCTTTTGCACCAAAACCAATACCTTGAATCTGTACCTCAGGTGCAGTAGTATATCCAGATCCACCCGAAATAATTGCAATAGAAATAATTCTACCATTATTGACAATTGCCTGAGCAACAGCACCGACACCAGAACTTACAGTAACAGTTGGACTGGAGATATAGGAACTTCCTGCAGATGACAAATTAACAGACTTAATAGGACCTCTAACAGATGCAGTACCAGTAGCACCAGTACCACCACCACCAACAATAGTAATTTCTGGTTGAGATGTATATCCAGTACCACCACTAGTAATCAGAATATTAGATACACTACCTTTAGTGATAATAGCAGTTGCAGACGCTCCAGAACCGCCTCCACCAACAATAGAGACAAGAGGAGAGGAAGTATAACCAGATCCACCAGTATCGACACTAATGCTGCTTACAGAACCATTTACAACAACTTCTGCAGTAGCGCCAGATCCCCCACCACCTGTAATAGATGCACTTGGAGGTGATGCCGCATCATAATCCTGACCAGCATTAGAAATGGTTATGCTAGTGATAGGTCCGAAAGTTTTTGATAATGTTGACTTATAAGACCATACAGAAACACCGTTGACCCAAGTTCCAATAGGACCAGGACTAATTACATTTTTTGTAGAGATTGTAGATGGACTCTGTACAAATCTATTAAGTTTTCTTTGGTTGCCAGGAAGAAGTGCAGAACCTACAAATGGACCAACATTATAGTTGGGGATACCAGTAGATGCAACATACACATAGTTGTCATTAAAGAACGAGTTCTGAATATTTGTTGTGTAAGAAGAAATACTGTTATTGATTGGGGTATTTGTTGACTTACCTTTATTCAAGTTAACAGAAACAAGAATATTACCTTGTGGTGCAACAAGTGCAGTTTGAGGTAACTGATACTGGAATACAGTATCATTGTCTCTAGAAGTTACTTCAAACGTTCCGTTATAAATGATCGGATTAGCACCATAAATCGTAACTTGGTCTCCAACCAAGAGACCGTGATTATTTGAACATGTTACTGTTGCAAATCTGTCATCAACCCCACCAAAAGTAATACCTGTAACTTCAATGAGTTTTTTGACGTTATATAACCAAGTAGTCAGTAATGGTTGCTCACCAGTACCACCAAGTTTAGCAACAGTTAGTTTATCACCTGGTAAGTAGTAAGAACCAGTGTCAGTAAGATTTGTTTGTTGTGCATCAACGATACCAACAATATTCATTACAACTTCTTGAGTAGTTCCTCTGTTCAATACAACTTTAAAGTTAGAAACTACCTCTGTGGCAGAATCCCAAACATAGGGATTAAGACCAATACTACCAGGAGAAAGACGAGTACACTCAATAAACTGATTGAGAGATTTCTCTTTATAGCGAACAACTTCAGATCCACCAAGAATAAACTCACCGTTCCTTTCAGGCCAACCAATAGTAGAGTCAACAGTAATAATACTGTCATCTTCTCCAAGAGGTTCTGCTAGTCTAGTTTTATAAGGAACTACGAACGTTCCTTGGATAGTTTCTTCAGAAAGAACAAGTTCATAGATGGTAGTATTTGCAGTGTTGATTGCAATATAATTTTCTACAAGAGCACTTGCATCTTGAACATTAACATCAGCAATATCTGCAACTTGAGAAATTAATGCATCTTGAATATTCCTAGGATCACCACTTTCTAACGTTGCACGCAAAATTGTGTTAATAGACCAAGTTGCTGCCGATGGTTTAATAATTTGATCTTTAGGATAAGAAACATCAATAGTTTCACCATAAAGAAGTTTAAACAGATATTCTATACTAAAAGTTGTTCCTTTTGTCTGATAAAAAGATTTAATATTTTTGATTGCTGTACGAACATCAATCTTCTTGTAATCTAATTCAGGAACGTCTGGTAAGAACTGTTCAGTATACTTATCGAGAAGTCTTTTTACAAATACTGCATCTAAGCACGTTGTAGTGTCACCAATATTATGAACAGATGCAGCAGTATTATTACTAAAAATTGCATTGCCATCTTCAGTATAACCAGTAATACCACTTGCTGCTCTAGCACAATTTAAAAACTGTGCTTTAGAGTATCCTCTACCAGGTTGTAAAATTTCAAATCCAGTAATTTCATTAATACCAATTTCAACTGATGCAGAAGCTTGAGGAGGACTTTGAATGATAACTTTAGGAGGTTGGGTCTGACTATATCCTGTACCAAATTCAGTGATATTAATATCAGTAATTCTACCATTAAAAACAGAAGCTACCGCTTGTGCTCCACTACCACCCAGATATGCACCTGTTGCAGCATCAGTTCTGTCATCAATAATATAAACTGAAGGTACATCATCATATCCAGCACCACCCTCAAGAATTTCGATAGTGATGACACGTCCATCAGAATCGACTACTGTCTCTAAAACTTGAGCACCAGTAGGTTCAATAATTTTAATTCTAGGAGTAGTAGTGTAACCTTGTCCCGAATTTACAATATTTACTGCAGTAACTTCGCCATTAGTGATCTCAGTCTCTAAACTTGCTTTAATTGGGTTATCGCCAGTTGGTTCATCAATATAAATTTCAGGTGCTGTAGTGTACCCAGAACCCCCAGAAGATACTACGATTTGTCCCGAAATAGAACCATTTACTATGGTAGGAGGTTCTACAACAGCACCACCAGGTTGTTGGAATGTAATTCTAGGAACTGCAGTATAACCGCTACCAGAATCTGTTAATGTTAATCCAGTTACTGTGCCGCCAACAACAGTTGCAGAAAGTTTTGCTGCTGTAGAACCCTCTTGAGTAGGTGCCTCTACATTTACAATAGGAGGATTGGTATCACTATAACCAACTCCACCAAAAATTAATTGGAGATTTTTAACTCCGTTGATAAGTGCCTTGGCAGCACCAGCAGTGCCCTCTTCACTATCAATACTGATAGCAGGAGGATAATCAAATCTATAAGAACTACCAGTTTCATCAATATTGATTGATGTGATTTCTCCTTCATTATTAATTCTGGCATGTGCAGCTGCACCAGAACCAAAAGATGGGATTGGAGCATCTACATAAAATAATGTAAGTTTTCTACCTTTTAGAGGAACAATACCCCTAAAGATTAAAAGATCATCATCAAATACATAATTTACTTTAGGTGTTAGAAGAGTTCCATCGTAGTATGCAATAACGTATTCATCAAGTTCAGGAATAAACGTACTTCCATTACGAGTGACTTTAAATTCAGTTTTACCATCTCCAAAACTAGCAGAGATGTCATTTAAAGCAAAAATAGTATTTTCTACAAACCCACTAAAGTACTTGATACTGGTGAGGTCAGAACTATCAGAAGTTAATACTGCTCTGGGTGCTTCTGTGAATACAATACTTGTTCCAGAAATATCGTAGTCAATACCAGGTACAAGATACTCCCCATATACTTGAACAAGTAGATGTTGTGCTGAGATGGGTGTTACTGGCCTATCTTCGCTTAAGAGAGCAAAACTACGTGTAGTCCCATCAAAGTTACGAAGGGGACTTTGTAATTCAATCTGCTTAATTTTTACCTGTTCGTATGATACACCAGGTCTAAAAGAAACATTTGGTGAACCAGAAACACCCTCGTAAAAAATGACTTCATCATTAATTTTGATGGAACCATTTTCAGGTAAAAACTTATCGATATTTTCAACAGTAATTGTAGTATCACTACTATCAATGGGTTCTACAAGAATAGTAGCACCGTCAAGAATATCAATATCGAGTTTATCAATATCAAGATATTCTAAAAAATTGTTTAGAATATTTTGCCCTAAACCCGTTTTTTCTTGAGATTTGTAGTAATACTGTATAAACTTTCCAAATAGTTCATATTCCGATGGAATAAAGTCTGGGAGTTGATTAGAAACTGCGTTGGAGACCTTATTGATATTCATCTAACTACGTAAAACAGGAGGATGTATTAAGAGAACCAGAATTGTCAATCGTCGGAATGTCCAGAACAACTGGACTTACATTAAATGCACCTGGCGTCAAACTATTTAGTGGGATTGACGATGGGAACTGTGTCCCGATCGGGGTTACTGAAATTTCTGGACTAATTATATTAATGATTGTACCAGGGGTTGTAGCAGGCAGAACTGCACTGTTTGATGGAATGACCTGCACAGGCAGTTGAAGACCACTAGGAAGGTTGTCAGGGTTGACTACAGACCCTAATCCTGTAGAAGAATCGGTGATACTAATATCAGTATCATCAGCATTACTACCACCAGAACCAATAATATTGACAGGTCCAAAACAAATCTCACCTGTAGCGTAATTTACTGTCCCTGCAGAGTCATTTGTGTAAACTTTTCTGTTTCCTGTATTGTAAAAGGTTCTCAGATTACCATACCCATCATCTTCAAATTGTTGATCGACACCTGGTCTATCAGCAGTTCTAAAAGGTCCAGATAAAATTACTGGTTCCTTCTTACAATTGGTATCCCCATCATCAGATGATGGAGCACTATTGTAGATTGGGGATCCTGTAGAAATGCAATATGTGTTTGTTTGATTTGTATTTGGTTTAATATATCTCAATAATGTTAATTGAGTTGACACATCAGTGATACAACTATTAGAAAGTTCAATAGCTCTTTCAAAAGATTGTGTACTAAAAGATGCATTAAAGTTATTAATCTTTGATTGACTACCCCAATCTAAAATAGACCTGGAAATGTCAGATTTAATCTGAGAAGTATTGGAACCACAACCTGTATCGTAATTTACAAAGATTTTAGGATTGATGTAAATATTGTCAACGTCTTCGATTACTGGGTCAATAGACGCCATAGCATACTTTCTGAGTTGATTACTCAAACTTTTCTTTGTTTGATCGTTCAAGTCAGAACCAGTTTTTGTCTTAACTACAATATAAACCTTTCCATATACAGGAGGATTTAATGAGTCACCACCAAAAGCAACGACAGCATCGGCATTATCGTAAATATTTTTAGTAATAACCTCATAATCTTGAGCAGTTACTGCTCTATATTGGGCAGAGTAATATCTTGGAGCATAATACTTAATAGATTCAACACTTTCAGCATTATCACCAAGAACAGATTTAGATTTTACAACAATATCTACTACATTTGGAGAATATATTTGACCATTAGTATCTCTGATATTTCCAATAAAGGAAAATACTTGAATACCATTAGCATCTGGTCCATCTGTTACCATATAACGTAGGGAAACAACCTCACCGTCCTTTACAGATCTACCAATACTATCGTCTCCAAATTTTACCTCATACCGCATATCATCAGTTTCTGAAAGAAAATATGCTCTTGTATTGGCATTCAAATCAGTGATGTTATTGACTCTAGAGTATAAGTCTGAGTTAGTAGATGTTTCGTTAGGTTTAACCCTGACACTTAATGTTGAAACATCTGCATCTTGGGATTGGATGATATATCGTTGATTTGCAAATGTATTAACGATATAATTAAACTCAATCAAACTACCTTCATAAACTTCCAAATTATCAAATTCTGCTATACCAGTAGATGTATCAACTTCTGTAGTGATATCATCAATAACATTCCAAATATAATTACCGCCAGTTGCTACAGGACCTTTTGGCAACGTTACTGAAGATGGGAAAAATCCATTGACATCAATTGTCTGAATTGTTAGTTTCAAACATGCCTTTGAACAAATAATAGATCTTGGTGTATAATTTAATAGTTTAGCAAGTTTTACAATATTATCTCTAACACTTGACGAAGGTAAAAATGCTTCATTCAATGCCATGTTTGCATTGAATGCTGTGTAATAACTATTGTATGCTAATGTATCGATAAGATATGATAATGCAGACCCCTCAAAGTCATAATCCGAGAATTCTGTTCTAGTTCTCAGATATGACTTAATAGAAGCTTTGATATCATCAAAGTCTAGTGCGGTTAAATTATTTGGTTGCATTAGTCTGGTTTTTGTAATACAAACGTGATCTCTTCGACAATAGGAACTCCAACAACCTTATATTCTATAGAAATAAGGAGATTATTGTTTTCAAGGATTGGAGTTACCTCCACACTTGTCAATTCAACACGAGGTTCATACTGTTTAATTGTATTTATTACCTCATCACGAATAGCATCAACGGTAAAAGGGTCCAAAGGCTCGAACAATAGTTCGTAAACCCTGGACCCGATTAAAGGTTGGAATGGTTTTTCTCCTGGTGTAGTCAAAATAAGATTTTTGACTGACTGCTTTATGCAATTCTCGTTGGTTACGGCAGAAACATCATCAGTAAATAAATTCCTGGAAAAAGAGATACCAATATCTTTGAAAGACTTGGATCTTTTTACATTCTTACCACCAATTGGTTTGAGAGCCATTCCATTTAAGCACTATCGTACTATTTAGACTACTTTCCCTGACCTCTATAACGCTTCTTTGCTGCATTACGGGAAGATGAAGCATATTTAGTGTGTTTACCTGTACCCTGACGAGTCTTTTTGGGAGATGACTCAATCATACTGTTGCCCGAGAAGGACTTCCTCATTTTTGCCATAGTTGCTCTATTGAGTGACTCCTATATTATAGCACATTAGGTGATGCCACCGCCACTCATCTCAATAAAGACGTTAGGACTGCAACCAGTAACAACAGAGTTGCATGGAAATGCTGGTGTTCTATCTCCCATTGGATCTCCAAACTTAGAAACACGTACTTTACCTATAAAAACTGTCTTGGCAGTTGCCAGAATCTTTCTAGCATGCCCTACGGGCGCTTCTCTACCACCTGTAACACCGAAAGTACACCAGTGGGCAGGATTTGGTGTAACTCCTGGTGGACACCCCTTAGGGATGCCTGTATATGAAACTGTGTGTACATTTAGTGTTGGATGAGGAATAAGAATATCCTGGTCCACCATAGGAATATTGCCATTCACAACTACTCTTGCAGATAATGCCTTAGCAACACCTAGGGGCAATTGAGGATGAGGAAGCCAAGAAGTGACTGCATCCATTTGTTGTACTGGTTTAGGTATAATTTTAGGGTCATAAGGTGGCATTTGGCACCCTGGTAGTATCGATCCTCCTAATCCAGGGTGATGGGAAGAACCTGCCCCTAAACCATGCCCTGAGCAAGTGCCCATAAAAAGTCCAATTCCCGATGCCATATTCTATGTCTGTAAAAGTGGATTGCCAAATGCTTTAGATGCAGATACAACAGTTGCTGCAGATCTTGTTAAATCATGTAGAAACAACATCTCTCCTGATACTTCCCATGCTAAACATCCTGGACCATGAGGACCAGTTACTATACAGGTTGTAGATGCACTATTTGTAGCACCTGTAGTGGGATCTGTTACTGATGTTGGCGGTACTATTGGCGGTGCAGGTGGTGGACAAACAGTAGTATTAACACCAGGTGCAACTGGATTGCAACTTAATGTAACACTAATTGTTGTTCGTTCTGATGGATCAGCACGATACTGCTTCAGTATATATTTAGTGAACTCTGTGCCATATGGCAAATCTCCAACTCTTCCCTGCACAGTCTCAACAAGAACTTCTTGAGTAACATTATACTCTGGAACTTGGTATTGAGTGATACCATCAATCAAAGTTGATATTCTAGTTTTACGATCTGCCTCTTCATCTCTAATACCAGAGACTAAATCAGTGTGGTCTAGTCTATCCAAATACCTTAAATCCGTATCACGAATTAGAATGGGATATAATGGAGCGGTTTTATCTTGACTATACAGAGATTGCGGTAAAACATCTGCCTTTTTACGCCTTTTATCAAACTTAATATCAATATTTTCCTGTTTGGTTCTAAAACTAATCTCTTCAGGTATCGTATCCGCACTTTCGTTAAAATCACCTCTGGCATTTGGGTCTTCTGGACCAGGATATGCGTCAAAATACCCAGAATACCGCTCTAATTTATCAGGTTCATACGCATCATTGCTATATCGAGTCGTTACTTCCTTATATGTGTTAGAAATATACAATTTTGGCGGATCATTTGCATCATAAAGCGTTCCACCATTGACAATTTTGATACTAGATAGTTGACCACCGATAAAATTGCCCTCAACTACCGCAGGTTGACCATTTTCATTAGTAGGAGGTCCAATAGTAAGGATTGGATCTTGACCATTTAGAAAAGAACTAGTTAAATTCTTGCCTGGATTGTCAATAGTAAACCCAGTAACCTTACCATTTGTTATAATTGCGGTTGCATCAGGTAATCTAATGCTATTAAACACGTCTGGACTGTTTTTATCAAAACTTGCAGTCACATATTGAATAGATTTTTCCGTAAATTCATATCTTCCAACTAAACATGCCCTATCTGTAATACCATATCCCGCTTTTGCAGTGATAACATGGTTTCTAGAAGACGTATATTGCGTATCTTTCGTAAAATCATTCCCATTACCATCTACATACGCGACATGATAAGGAAAATTATCAATATCTGTATGATAAACACGGAGAATTGTATGACCATTGATGGTATCACTAGTTCTCATTACATCAAAACCGTCTTGTCCTGTGGTAATTTGCACAGGACCAATGGTAGTGATCTTGATATCGACAGTTAAAACAGATTCAGTTAAATCTGGATGTATATGTGTATAATTTAATGTATATACATCACCAACTTCATACCCCTGTCCAGGACTCATCAGTTCTAATACTGTCCATTTAGTGCCAGTAAACACTGCAGTACCACCAGTTTCGTCAATGACAGGTTCAATTCTTACTTTTATCCTAAATCCAGACTTAACTTCACTATCAAATACATCGCTATCAAATATTTCAAATGTATTGAAATTTTCGTCGCCCACTTGCCATGGATTTTGTGCTGAATTATACTCGGCACCAAGTCCTAATGCAGCATCATATACATTAATATAAGTTGCCCCACTAAAAGAAAAGGCAAAATCTGTTACGCCATCAGATAATGTTGTTGATAATGAATCATAAGAAAATACAATCTTATTACTCTCTGTACCAATACCAAATAAATCTGGAAATGGACAGTCAGGATCTTGAGTAAGGTCTTGACCATTATAAGTGTACTTTAAATCAGTGGTTGCGGGTGAACATGTATGTGCTGTACATAATTTACATGTTGTTGTAGTGGTTGTTGATGATGTGGACGTTGCAGGAACGTTCGGTGTACCCTGAGTCGTAGAAGTACTTGTAGTTGTACATGTCTCAAGATAATAAACAGGTACTCCTGCAACTCCTCCTGAATTACCAGTATCATAAAGATATGCTATCCAAGTATCTGATGATTGCCAATCAAATGATAACTCAGTAGGATACCAATCATAAACATAATCACCACCTGCGTCAGCACCAGAACATCCTGTATATCTTATTTTTCCACAATTGCCGCCGCTCGCCGCATCAGCAGGTCCAGAAGGTTGCCCCACCCCTCCCTGTACATACGGTATAAAAATAGAATCATGCATCACTGCATCAGCAGTCCTTTTAGGAATATTATAATTCCCTGTACGAAATTGTGTTACAGGATACTCAGAATATTCTACAGGAACACCTGCTGATGGTGCTACAGCCTGTGGTCTTCGGCGGGTGCAGTGATCAGATTCCTCACAAGCATTTCCTTGGTTCCTACACCCTGCCATTCTCTATCCTCTCTAATCGTTCGTAAATAACATCCAAATTCTCACACAGTGTTAGATAATCCTCTGCGTTCTTTGGTTTATAATATGTCTTGTCTGGTGTGGGAAGTTCTTGCATTGCTTCCTCTATTGATTGCATTCTCTTCCCAAGTTTGACAATAATCTCATTTAATATCTCATGAGCATTCTCATTGTCTTTAAAGGCGTCAAAAATTTCGTCACTCGTCATTAGATTTTCGGAGGGTAAATGATGTTCCATCTTCGGTGATATCATAGTCTAAAAGAGTTCCTACATCCCATCCCAACTCTTCACATACTTCATATGGTATATTAAGGATTAGATCACCAAAATCATCCTCTTCAAGTCTTGTTGTGAATCTATGGGACATAACTTCTATAAACGATTGATTACCTGAGGATTGTTTGACGGATGTTCTGCTTTCCACTCAACCCATAGTGTATATAGATCATCACGAACTTGAGAAGCATACGCAGAAGCATAATAGTCTGCACACTCGTACATCCTAGGGTCTAGAAATGCCTCTAACCTTATCAGTTGCTCTAATGCCCATACTCTCGTGTCTTGTCTCTCTATGCGGGTCTTAGCATCCATTTTTTATCTCAGAAAATTTTTTAGAACCTGTGGAAAACATTTTAGGATTTTATATATCAATCGCTCAGGGGAACCTTTGTAGGTTAGGGTAGTGGCTTATTTTATATTTAAGGGGGCCAATATAACTGCCAAAGTAACAACAACTAAGTGCCGCTAAGTGTTACTTAGTGTCCCACTAATTATACCTCACTAGTGCCATATTTGTCAACACATTCCCAGTGCCATTGAATAGTTTTAATGTAATCGAAACACGACATTCTCGGAGTCTCTGGGTATGCTTCTCCCCTGGTAATCCGAATGCCATCGATATATCTTTCAAGGTCGTATATACTCTCGAAAGTACCTCTCAGCACTAGTGAGTTGTCATAAATTTGATACAGCATAAGTCTTAAAGATCTAAGAGGTTTGTATGAACCCTTACAGTGTTATTATAGAGCATAAGTGAGAGTTTGTCAAGTGCCTCTATGTGACACTGTAAGGCGAATGATTAGCAATGGTGATGAGAGTATCTCCGAGGTGATTAGAGGGGGTTGACATCTGTTAGGAAGCGTGCTAAGACTACAATTCCCTGAGACATTTAGAGAGGGATTAAACACACATAGTAGTTTATTTAATGTTTTCCACAATTTCCGCATTATCTGTGGAAAAAGTATTATCAACCTGTGGAGAGGTTAAATGTATATCTTTCCAGAAGTTTGGGTAGACGCATAAATTAACCTGACGAATGATTGATTTAGCATGTTCTGCTTCTAGTGCGGGTTTGTTATACTCTCTGATAGTGATAGTTATGTAATACTCAGATATGAAGTTAATAACACCTTTGTAATCTTTGTAAGTAACATGTTGTCCTTTAGTGAAAGTGTACATTAGGTTGGTTGATCGTTAGGTACAGTGATTCTAATTGGTTCTGGTCCTAATTGTAAAGCATATTCATGTTTATAATAATTAATGACTATAACAGCACGAGTATTCGTGTTAGTAGTAGTTGAACCACTGTGTAGTATTCTATTATCGAAGGTAACTAATCGTCCTTGGATAGCATCAACTTCTTGTATGGAGTCATTAAATTTGAATGATGTTGAACCGTCGCAAGTATTGAGGAATAAGATAGAAGTAAAACCAGGGAATGCTTCATCTGTATGATACCCATGTTTAATTATAAGTTCATTATAGGTAGTAAGATTTGCCTTTGCTCTATACAGTATATCTGGATTAATGTTATCTATGAGTGGTTGAATCAAGTGACCGTGATCACTACAACTATTGCCCTCTGAATAGAAGTTATGAGAGAAGTGAACGTTTTGTAAGTGAGAACAATTGAGTGATGATTGAGGTGCATCATCATAAAGTATTTGAGAACAATACCAAGGGAACGTTGCAACTTTACCAGGGGTATGAGTGAATTGATAAAGAAGTTGTTCGCACCAATCTTGAGACATGTAGTTATCTGCTACACGAATATTATAATCAATTGGAGTTTGTTGTGCTGGTAAGATCAATTGCATCGATAACAATCAGTATGATGTACTAATGATTTATAGAATGATAAGTAAGAGGACAATAGTATAGAAGCGGGCATAGATTGATGCCCACTCTTTTTTAGTTTTAATCATGCGAAGATATAACCGTTAGTGAATTCTTCTGTTGTGAATACTTTTTCAGTGCCTAATTGTCCTGCGAACTTACGAACAAACCACTTGTAATTCTTTTGAAATACACCCTCACCAGCAATACAGAACTCATCACATAGTGCGTTCAATCGTGATTTAGTTGTTGTTGACTGCCAACCACCATCATAGATTGTCATGCTATCTTCATCGACTGATGCAATCTGATTGCCATGGAGATAGATGAAACTAACGCCTTCAATCGTGATCACTTGAGTGTTACCAGATTTGAAATCTTGGTTTGCCTGAATAGCGGCACACATTTGGGTTTCGATTTTACGCATGAGAGAAGAGAAGAGGTTTAGGCGGTTTCGTTTCCCGCTTGTCTGTATTGTAGCAGTTTTGG
>Ga0233438_10000498_pt1 | contig 50220 bp, 47 predicted proteins | sample SI_123_September_FD_182720 | JGI IMG/M metagenome (GOLD analysis project Ga0233438, IMG submission 182720) | Seawater microbial communities from Saanich Inlet, British Columbia, Canada - SI_123_September2016_10_MG | ecosystem: Environmental > Aquatic > Marine > Inlet | place: Canada: British...
TACTAAAACCAGCTGTGGGAGAAATTAATTACCAACATTCAATAGCAAATTTTAAAAATATATTTTTTGAACTCTCTCATGAGGTTAGAACAGAAAAACATGTTTCAAATCCATTGAAAAACTCTGCCGCTAAAAGAATTAATATGTTTTTAAGATGGATGGTAAGAACAGACAATAAAGGAGTAGATTTTGGTTTATGGAAGACCCATTCTCCATCATTTTTGTCCTGTCCATTAGATGTTCACTCTGGTAATGTTGCTAGAAAATTAGGAATTTTAACGCGTAAACAAAACGATTGGAAAGCAGTAATTGAATTAGATAGCAAACTTAGACAGTTTGATGACAAGGATCCTGTAAAATATGATTTTGCTCTATTTGGACTGGGTGTCTTTGAAAAATTTTAAATATTGAAACCGCAGCTCAAAATTAATTTTTTTCATTTAAATTAGTAGATCATTAAAATAATTACAATGAAAAAAATTTACTTTCTAATACTCATAATCAGTATTATGAGTGTTCAGGCACAAGACTCTAGAATTCCCTTAGATACTACCATAGTAACCACCAATGAAGTATCTGTAAATGGACAAAAAATTACCTACAAGGCAACCACTGGTATGCAACCAGTCTGGGACGATCATGGAGAAGTAATCGCATCATTATACTTTACCTATTACCAAAGAACTAATGTTAAGAACAGAGAAAAAAGACCAATAATTATGTCATTTAATGGCGGACCTGGTTCTGCCTCTGTTTGGATGCACATAGCCTACACAGGTCCTAAAGTGTTAAATATTGATGAAGAAGGCTACCCCATTCAACCCTACGGTGTAAAGGATAATCCAAACTCAATCATTGATGTTGCAGACATAGTGTATATAAATCCAGTAAATACGGGCTATTCTAGACCAGTAGTTAAAGAGGGAGAAAAATTAGATAAGTCTTTATTTTTTGGCATCAATGCGGATGTGAAATACCTTGCTAGTTGGTTAAACACATTCATTTCAAGAAATAACAGATGGCAATCTCCAAAATATATTATCGGAGAAAGTTATGGCGGAACACGCGTAATGGGATTAGCCGCAGAGCTACAAAATAGACAATGGATGTATTTAAACGGTGTCATTATGGTTTCCCCTGCAGATTACAAGGTGTTAAGAACAGACTCTGCTCTATCCTCATCCTTGAACTTACCCTATTTTACTGCTGCTGCTTGGTTTCATAAAATGTTACCAGCAGAATTGCAAAATAAAGATTTATTAGATGTTTTACCACTATCGGAAGAATATGCCATAAATAAATTAATTCCTGCCATAGCCAAAGGTGGATTTATTTCTAATGAAGAAAGAGATAAAATAGCTGAGAAAATGTCTTTTTATTCCGGAATAAAGAAAAAGGTATTACTTCAACATAACTTAGATCTTCCCAAAGATTACTTCTGGAAAGAACTTCTTAGAGATAAAAATGGGTATACTGTTGGAAGATTAGATTCAAGATATAAAGGGTTAGATAAAAGAATAGCTGGCGAAAACCCAGACTACAACTCAGAAATAACTTCATGGCTTCATTCGTTTACACCTGCAATAAATTATTATATAAGAGAGCATTTAAATTTTAGAACAGATGTTACATACAATGTGTTTGGACCAGTTAGACCTTGGGATAATAGAAATGATAATGTAAGAGAGGGATTAAGACAAGCCATGGCTCAAAATCCATATTTAAAAGTGTTGATACAATCTGGTTATTATGACGGAGCTACAACTTATTTTAATGCCAAGTATACAATGTGGCAAACAGATCCAAGTGGAAGAATGAAAGATCGCTTTTATTTCAAAGGCTACAGAAGCGGTCATATGATGTATTTAAGAAATGAAGATCTTAAGAAATCTAATGATGATTTAAGAGAATTTATTGAAAATAGTTTAACAAACGGTAAATCAGCGAAATATTAATGATTATTAGCTAATGTATTTTAAATATCCAGGTGTTTTTTACTTTTTAATAGTATTAATAATACCTTTAATAATTCATCTTTTCAATCTTCAAAACTTTAAAAGAGTAGCTTTCACTAATGTTCAATTTTTAAAGAGAGTAAAATTAGAATCAAGAAAGAGCTCTAAAATTAAAAAGTTAATAATTTTAACGTTGAGATTAATTAGTTTTTTAGCGTTACTTTTTACTTTTTCACAACCATATTATAGTGATAAAAAAATTAATGAGAATATTCATAATTTTATTTATCTAGATAATTCCATGAGCTTAAATACGAATGATGAAAATGGAAATAAACTTAATATAGCTGTCCAAGAGATAATTCAATTTGCTCCAAAAAAAGCAACCTATTCATTACTTACAAATGATGATTTTTTGTCAAATATATCTAAAGAAGAAATGAATACCTATCTAAAAAAAATAAATTTCTCAACAAAAATTTCCTTTTTTGGTGATAAAATTAAAAATTTAGAGAGTAAAATAATTAATAAAACTAAAGAATTAAATAAAATTATATTAATATCTGATTTTCAACAATTTAGTAAAAATAATAATTACAAGTTTACAAATGTAAATATTCCATTTTATGTAAAAAAACCTGATTTAAAAAAGAAAAACAATATTTCTATCGATAGCGTTTTCATAAAAACAAATGATAGAAAAGGAAAATCAATATCAGTTGTTATCAAAAACCAAGGAAAAGAAAAAAAAGATATTCCTATTGCTTTATATAATCACACAAATCTTCTAAATAAACAATCAATCTCCATCAAAAAGGACAGAACAAAAACTATTGAATTTCCGATTACAAATTTAGAAAAATTTAAAGGTAAAATAGAAATAACTTATAACGATGTTTTTTTATTTGATAATGTTTTTTATTTCACTTTAGATTCTCCTCAAAAAACATCTGTATTAACTATTGGACAAAAATCTACATTCTTATCAAGGATTTTTACTAAAGATGATTTTCTACTCACTAGCACCTCAGCTGATCAAATTAATTATAATCTTATACCCTCACAGCAATTAATTATTTTAAATCAGCTACAAAATATTTCTGATGTTTTAAAAAATAGCTTACAACAATTTATCAAAGGTGGTGGTCACCTGTTGATAATTCCTTCTAAAAACATAGAAATTAGCTCTTATAATTCTTTTTTAAAGATTTTCAACAAAGGTTCTATCAAAAAAATCATTAGTGATACATTGAAAATTACTGATATTAATTTTGAACACCCTTTATTTAACAATGTGTTTTCCAAAAAAGTAACAAATTTTCAATATCCACTTGTCTCTCAATTTTATAATCATAATTTTAGTGGTCCTTCCATTTTATCTTTTCAAAACAAATCTTCTTTTTTAAAAGAAATAAACAATTCTTTTTCTAAAATTTATTTTTTCTCATCTTCATTAGATAAAAAATCTACAAATTTTTTTAATTCACCTTTAATTGTTCCTATTCTGTTCAATATTGCTAAGCAAAGCCTTGAAATAGACAAGCCTTACTATATTCTTGGAGAAGATAACAAGGTAGAAGTCAATAAAAAAATTAATAAAAATCAACTTGTAAAAATTTCTAACTCAAAAAATTCATTCATACCTCAGCAAAAAATATCTTCTAATAAAATATCCTTATTCACCAATAGAGAACCCACAGAAAAAGGATTCTATGATATCTCTTTAGAGAAAGACACTTTAAAAACAATAGCCTTTAATATTTCACCAAAAGAAAGCTTATTAAACTTTCAAAATCTTAACAATATTCAAAATAAAAATATCTTTGCTTATGACTCTATCAAAGAACTTTTTACAGAAATAAATGAAAAAAACAAAGTTCAATGGCTTTGGAGGTTGTTTTTGGCAATTGCAATTGTATCTTTGTTACTGGAAATTTTAATTTTAAAATTCTTCAAAACATGACTACGCTTTTAAAATCGGCTACTATAATAGACTCTTCAAGCCAGTATCATAAACAAATTAAGGATATTTTAATCATCAATGGCAAAATTGATAAAATAGCTAATAAGATACCAAACAAACCCTCATACAAAGTTATTGAGTTTGAGAATCTTCACGTTTCATGTGGCTGGTTCGATACTAGTGTTTCATTTGGAGAACCCGGATATGAGGAAAGAGAAACAATTAAAAATGGTCTATTAGTGGCCTCAAAAAGTGGCTTCACCTCTATTGCATTAAATCCAAATACATATCCTGTAATAGATTCTAAATCTGATATAGAATTTTTAATAAATAAAGCCTCAAATTCAGCTACTTCTCTTTATCCAATTGGTGCATTGACAAAATTAAGTGATGGGAAAGAGATTGCAGAACTTTATGACATGCAACAATCTGGAGCCATAGCTTTTGGAGACTACAATAAACCAATTGAAAATGATAATTTGATGAAAATTGCTCTATTGTATGCCCAAAATTTTGATGGATTAGTCATTAGCTTTCCCAAAAATAATTCAATATCAGGAGAGGGAATTGTAAATGAGGGGATTAATAGCACTAAACTAGGGATAAAAGGCAGTCCTGCATTAGCTGAACATATGCAGATAGCTAGAGACTTATTTCTATTAGAATATACTGGAGGAAAGTTGCATATACCTACTATATCAACAGCTAAATCTGTACAGTTAATTAAAGAAGCAAAAAAGAAAGGTCTTCAAGTAAGCTGTAGTGTATCAGCACATCATTTAACACTAATAGATGATGAATTACAGTTTTTTGATAGCAAAGTTAAAGTTACACCCCCACTTAGAACCAAAACAGACACCAAAGCCTTACAAAAAGGTCTAAAGGACGGAATTATAGATATGATAACCTCTGATCACAACCCAATTGACACAGAGCATAAAAAACTAGAATTTAGTCTCTCAAAAGATGGCACAATTGGTTTAGAGAGCTTGTTTGGTGCAGTAAATACTGTTATAGACATCGAAACAACTATTAAATGTTTGACCATAAATCCAAGAGCTGTCTTTGGTCAAGATATTCAATCAATAAAAAAAGACACCACAGCTAATTTTACTTTATTTAATCCTGAAGGTCCTTATGTATTTTCTAAAGATAATATCTTATCTACTTCTAAAAACTCTGCTTTTGAAGGAAAAAAATTAAAAGGAACAGTTTATGGAATTTTTGCTAATAAAAAATTAGTACTTAACTAACCCTATGAGTAACCTATTATCCTCCGTTATTAGACAACCAAAGAAGCCAACCAAAACCCCATCTTTACTAATACTACTTCATGGCTATGGTAGCAATGAACTAGATTTATTTTCATTTTCAGATGAATTACCAGATGATTTATTAATTGTTAGTTTAAGGGCTCCTTATGAGATAGGACACGGAGGGTATGCATGGTATGCAATAGATCTTGATAGTGAAAATAATAAGTTTTCGGACTTGGTTCAAGCAAGAGAATCCATGCACAAAATTGCAGCTACTATTGATGATTTAAAAACTCAATACAACACAAACCCCACTAAAACTTTTTTGTTAGGGTTTAGTCAGGGAGCTATTCTTAGCTATGCTTTAAGTTTAAATTTTCCTAATAAAATTCAACACGTAATTGCATTAAGTGGTTATTTAAATAAAGAATTAATACCAAATGATATAGATCAAAAAATCTCCACTGACTATTACATATCACATGGCTCTGTAGATCAAGTCATTCCTGTAGAATGGGCTAGAAATACAATTCCACTTTTAGAGACTTTAAAATTACAAAACGACTACTCAGAATACCCGGTAGGCCATGGTGTTTCACCACAAAATTTCTTTAGTTTTAAAAAGTGGATTGAAAATAGGTTGTAATTTATACAACTTAATTTATTTTTAAATTTCAATACTTAAACCGTCATAGGATAAAAACACATTTTCAGGAAGATTTTTTTGCACCTTTTCATGAAATCCTAATTTGTGACTAATATGAGTGAAATAAGCTCTTCTGGGATTTATTTCATTAACAAATGCTAGAGCCTCTTCAAGGTTTAAATGAGTTGGATGCTCTTTAATTCGAAGTGCATTAACTATTAAAACTTCCAAATTTTCCAGTTTCTTTATTTCTTTACTAGATATAGTTTTTAAATCAGTTATGTAGGCTACATCATTAAATCTATAGCCAATTATAGGTAATTTACCATGCAAAATATTAATTGGCGTTACTTGTACTTCATCTAAAAGAAAACTTGAAGATCCTACAATGTTTTCCGAGAGTTTAGGAGCGCCAGCGTACCTGTTTTTAGTCTCGAATATATATGAAAATCTAATTTTTAAATTATCAATTACCCTTTTTTGAGCATAAATAGGTACCTCACCCATTTTATAAGTAAAGGGTCTTAAATCATCAATTCCAGCGGTATGATCTGCATGCTCATGAGTAAATAAAACTCCATTTATAGATTGTACATTTTCTCTCAACATTTGTTGACGAAAATCAGGTCCACAGTCAATAATATAGCAATTAGCACCCCATGAAATCATGAGAGCAGATCGTAACCTTTTATCTTTTGGATTGCTAGATATGCAAACGGGATCGTTATTTGCTATCATTGGGATACCTTGTGAAGTTCCTGTACCTAAAAATGTAATTTTCATATATAACAAAAATAACATAAAAATTGACTGATAGCAATCAATTTAGTTACCTTTGTTTTAAGCAAAACTTCAGCAAAATGTCAATTTCTTTAAAAGGAGATAAGAAAATTAGTAATATCCCTGCAACTAAAAGCAAAGCATTAAGAATTAATTTAAACAGTGATATTTATGGGACTTTTGCCGAAATAGGTGCTGGACAAGAAACTGCTCGAAATTTCTTCAGAGCAGGAGGTGCATCTGGAACTATAGCTAAAGCCATGAGTGCTTATGACAAGGATTTTTCTGATGCCATTTATGGGATAGAAGAAGATAGACGTTATGTAACTGAAGATAGATTAAAAAGAATGCTTCATCATGAGGTAGATTTAATTGAAGATAGGCTTAGTAGAAAAAAACATCCAGATAAATTGTTCTTCAGCTATGCAAATACAGTTGCTACGATAGATTTTTCAAAAAAATTTAGAGGCCATGGTTGGGTTGGTATTAGATTTCAATTAGACCCTTTAGAAGATTTTAATGAAATTGTTCTTCACCTAAGGTTCAAAGAAACAGATGCTAGACTCCAACAAGAAACTTTAGGTGTTTTGGGGGTTAATTTGATTTATGGTGCTTTTTATTTAAATGATAATCCAAAAGAATTATTAAAATCTTTTTACGATAATCTTCATAAAGATCAACTAGAAATTGACATGATTAATTTCTCTGGCCCACGCTTTATGTATGTTGACAATCGATTAATGAGTCTTCAACTTGTAAAAAATAACATGACTACTGCGGTTATGTTTGGACCAGATGGAAACAATTTGCTACCTGCACAAGTTTTATATAAAAAAAATATATTGGCCCTTAGGGGAAGCTTTAGACCGGTTACTAAAGTTAATATGGACATGTTTGAAAGAGCTAAAGAACTGTTTTTTAGTGAAAAAAAGGTAGACCCAGAAAACTCTCAAATTATTTTTGAAATTACATTAAGCAACCTAAGAGCTGAGGGCGAAATTAATGAACGGGACTTTTTAGATAGAGCCGAGTTATTATGTTCCCTAGGACAAAATGTAATGATTACTAATTTTCAAGAATACTTCAAACTAGTTGAATATTTTAGTGAATTTACAAAAGCTAGAATGGGATTAGCTATGGGAGTATACAATCTCATTCAAATATTTGATGAAAAGTATTACCGTAGTTTAAGTGGTGGTATTTTAGAAGCATTTGGGAAATTATTCTATAGAGATTTAAAAGTATACATGTATCCATATAGAGATGAGGAAAAGCAAGTTTTTATTACTAGTGAGAACTTAAAAGTTCACCCTAGAATGAAAGAATTATATAAATTCTTTAAAAACAACGGAAAACTAGTTGATATTTCAGACTTTGATCAAGAAATTTTCCACATTTTCTCAAGAAAAGTATTAAAAATGATAGCAAAAGGAGAAAAAGGTTGGCAAGAAATGCTTCCAGAGGGTATCTCTGAAACTATTGTAAAGAAAAGGCTTTTTGGATATTCCAAAACAAGAAAACAAACATAATTTTTTTTTGGATTAAACTTTTTCTGAACTTTAGTGTCTAATTAAAAAAAAATATTTTTTGATTGATGAAATCACTTTAGTTAAAGAACTACAAAAAGCCCAAACAAAAGAAAAAGCTTTCAAAAAGTTAATTACTGAATATAAAGAACGCTTATATTGGCATATTCGTAAGATCGTTATATCTCATGATGATGCTGATGATGTCTTACAAAACACATTCATCAAAGTTTTTAAAGGAATCGATAAATTCAAACAAGATAGTAAATTGTATTCATGGATGTATCGGATTGCAACTAATGAGTCTATCACCTTTATAAACAAAAGAGCGAGAGAAAGAAATATAGATATTACCGAAATGAAACAAGAAATGGTTTCAAATCTGCAATCAGATAGATGGTTTTCAGGAAATGACATAGAACTAATTTTACAAGAGGCAGTTGCTACATTACCAGAAAAACAACAATTGGTTTTTAATATGAAATATTTTGATCACATGAAATATCAGGAAATTTCTGATATATTAAACACATCTGTTGGCGGGTTAAAAGCTTCTTATTTTCATGCAGTAAAAAAAATAGAGCTTTTTATAAAAAAGAAAACTCATTAAACCTTAAAACAAAAAAAAAGTCTTAATAGAATGAAAGAAAGTGATGAGTATACTCAAGATTGGAAATTATCCGAGGATATTAAAACTGGATTTGCCGTTCCTGAAAACTACTTTAAAGGTATAGAGAATGATTTTTCTTTAAATTTAATAGAAAAAAAACTTCCTAAAAACAATGTTTTTGAAATTCCAAAAACTTATTTTGAAGAATTTGATCATCATATTATTGAAAAAATAAAACCTAAAAAAGGTAAAATCATAAATTTTAAAAAAATAAAATTGATTCCTGTTGCAGCTACTATAGCTTTAATCATTTTTTTTGGAACAAATTTCTTTTTAAATAACACTCCAGAACTTTCGTCTAATGAAATAGTTAATTGGGTAGACATGAATATTAATACTATATCTAGTGATGATATAGCAATAGCATTTACAGATATAAATTTTGATGACATAGATCCTTACTTCACCATTAAAAGTGAAGATATTATAGAATCTCTTATAAATTCTGATGACATAGATTTTCTAATTGAAGACGCTAACATAAACGAAATAAATTAAAAGATGAATTCGATAAAATTTTTATTATTAATTGGAGTAATTTTTATAAGTACTAATAATTATTCACAAAATAGAGAAAAGTTAAATAGAGTTAAAGCTTATAAAATAGCTTATATAACAGATCTATTAAATCTAACAACTAATGAGGCAGAATTATTTTGGCCTATCTATAATGCACATGAAAAATTAGTATTTCAATACAGAAAAGAGGAAATTAAATTAATGGAGCCCGTAATAGAAAATTCTAATAGACCAATGTTATCATCTAAAAATTTTGATAAAATTAATGAGTCTGAAGCGGCTAACATTTATAATTTGGTAACGGATATAAGAAATAAAATACACCAAGAAAACGAACGTTTTTTTACTCAAATAGCGACTGTCTTGAATTATAAAAAACTTTTAAAATTACAAATAGCTGAAAAGGAATTTAGAAAAGAATTATTAAGAAAATTTAGACAACTTAGAAGAAAACCTGAAGATAATTAAGAAAAAAAAAGATTACAATACCTGTCTTTTAATTTATGAGTCTCAAACAAGAGTGTAACTCAGGCTTATTGCTAGTAAATTTTCTTAACCAGATCGCTAATTCACTAATCTCATGAGGTAATAATCTTTTCAATGCTTTTTCTAATTCTCTACAAAATAAGTCAGTATTGAAACTAACTTTTTTTAAAACAGTTTTTGAATATTCAAACATTGCTCTAGCCATATATAAGTTTCTTTTATTATATAACGAACTTCTATGGAGGTTCGTATACATAAAAAACAAAAAAACCATTTTTAATCTAAAAAATGGTTTGAGTTATTGTCAATATAATATTTTACAACTTGTTTACTTTAGTTAAAAGTTTAGTAGCTCGTTTTTCTAATTCTTCTTCAATAGCTTTAAAATGAGCTTTTTTGTTTTCTATATTTTTTGCATTTACCTTAGCAATCAAATCATCAAAAACAACAATAGCCTCATCTACTATAGCTTCTGTTTTTTTTAGATCTCCAGATGAAGAAACTAGACATTCATCGATGATATCTCCTAAAACATAATTAATATCTTTTTTCAAATTCTTTATACTTGCCATGATTCTTTATTTTTAGACTACAAATTTAGCCTATTTTATCCAATTTAATTTCAAAACTTATCAATTAATTCTTTTTGTTAAAAGTTGATCATTTTTATTGATACTTTATCAGTTATGAGGTTTTTTTAAGTTGTATTTATTGCACTAATTGCTTGTACATAATTACTATCCTATTATTTTACAAGAGTTTTAAAACCTCTTTTATATGATGAACAGTGTGAAAGTTTGAATCTTGGGTTTCTTTTACTGAAACCTCCTCATGTGACCAAGTGATATAAAAAGGAATATGTATAGCTGAAGCTCCAATTTTTAATAGTGGCAATACATCAGACTTAAGAGAATTTCCTATCATCAGCAACTCATTTGAATTAATATCTAAATGTTTTAATAATTTCTTGTAATCCATTTCTTTTTTCTCACTCATCACTTCTATGTGGTGAAAATACTTTAATAATCCAGACTTTTCTAATTTACGCTCTTGATCTAATAAATCTCCTTTTGTAGCTACTATTAATTTGTACCTACCTTGAAGATTTTCTAACACTTCCTCTACCCCATCTAATAACTCAATTGGCTTATTTAACATCTCTTTTCCTATCATTAAAATAGCATCTATATCATATTGAGATATGGAATAATTAGAAATCTCTAAAGCACACTCAATCATTGAAAGCATAAATCCTTTTATACCATAACCATAAATTGCTAAATTTTTAATCTCTATTTTAAAAAGCTCTTGTTCTATTTTATTTTGAGTCTCATACTTTGATAAAATTTTTGCAAATTTTTTCTCAGCTTCTCTAAAATAAGTTTCATTCACCCAAAGTGTGTCGTCGGCATCAAAAGCTATTACTTTACATGTTTGATACATTTTTATAAAATATTTTTTAATAAAATAAAATCCTTCATAAAGTAACTAAAGAAATTTATTAGATATCTTATTAAGATGATATTAAGTTATTCTCCTGAATACTTTACAAAATTTCTAGGCGTTTCGTACAAAGTAATTTCTAGATCTAAAGAACTTGGTAAATGTTTTCTAAGTTTATTGTAGGAGACAACACATATGTTTTCAGCAGTAGGGTTTAACGTCTTAAACTCCTCAACTTGAATGTTTAAATTCTTGTGATCAAAAGCATCTTCAATTTCAGAACGTATTAGACGTTTTAAAATACCCAGATCAAATACATAGCCTGTATCAGGATCTATTTCTCCAGTAACAGCTACTATTATTTCATAGTTATGACCATGAAAATGTGGGTTATTACATTTCCCAAAAACCTCCGAGTTTTTTTCGTCTGACCACTCTGGTTTGTATAGTCTATGTGCTGCATTAAAATGCGCTTTTCTGTATCCAGTAATTCTAGGCATGTATAAGTTTTAAATATGATTCTTTAAAAATAATTTTAAACCAAGCAGTGTAAATATTTGGTTGTAACTCAATGTCTTTTTTTACTGCTTCAAGAGTCATCCATTTATAGGAAGCTACCTCATCTGGGTTAATTGTTGGGGAGCCATTAAAAGTTCCAATCATTACATGATCTAGTTCATGCTCCGTTAATCCATTATCAAATGGAGCTTTGTAAACAAATGAAAAAACCTCTTTTAAGTTTGTTTTAAAGCCCATTTCTTCAATTAGGCGCCTTTTACCAGCCTCTATATTAGACTCTCCATCTCTTTGGTGCGAACAACACGTGTTTGTCCATAATAAAGGAGAATGATATTTATGAGCAGCTCTCTGTTGAAGCATTAACTCACCTTTGTCATTAAATATAAAAACCGAAAAAGCTCTATGTAAAACTGCTTTTTCATGTGCTTCCATTTTTGGCATAAGACCCAATTGGTTGTCTAACACATCTACTAAAATTACATTTTCTTCCATTAACTAATCTTATAAATCAAAAATACAAAAATGAAATAATTGAATTTTAGATTGGATACTACTAAGTTATATTCAAAATTCTAATATTTATATTTGTTATATGTTAAATAAATCAAAATATACGATTGTCTGTCTCTGTTTTATTATTAATCTTTTCTCAGCCTGTGATTTAAAAGAAAACTCTCAAATAGAAACAACTAAAATAGTAGAAAAAAAAGTTTCTGAAAAAGTTGTCAAAAAAATCGTGAAAAAAGAGACTGATACTATTAATAAAACAAATGCAGTATCATTTTTGAAAGCATATGGAAAACTAAATAAGGAATCTGTCATCCTTTTTAAAACAAGATTAGGAGACATTAAGATTAAATTATACAAAGAGACCCCGTTACATAGATCAAGCTTTTTATTTTTGACAAAAACTGGGTATTTTAACACCACTTCTTTCCATAGAATTGTTCCTGATTTTATTGTCCAGGGAGGTAATTCTGATCATCCAATAACTCGAAAACTAAGAATGAAGTATAATTATAGAATTCCAGCCGAAATAAAACTATACAGAAAACACAAGTATGGAGCGCTAGCAGCTGCAAGACAGTGGGAAAATAATCCGAAAAAATTATCTTCTCCCTTTGAATTTTACATGATCCAAGATAAAAGAGGTAGTCATCACCTTGATGGAGAACATACCATTTTTGGAGAAATTATTGAGGGTTTTAATACTATGGAAAAAATAGCTAAGTTAAAAACTGATAAAAAAGAATGGCCTTTAGAAGAAGTATTTATATCAGCAGAAGTAATAAAATAACACAACCTTCAGGTTACTATATATCTTCAGAATTAAATTTTACAGATTTTAATTGATTTTTCCCATCTATCAAATTAGTCCAAACTAAATAAACTATGTTGTCCATTACTTCTAATTGAGGAACTCCTGTATCTCTTCCACTATCAATTTTAGATATTATAAATGCTTTAGAAACTTCACCTTCAACCGATACTTTCTTTACTTTTAAGTAAGTATCATTATCATCAAATTCCATATAACTCACCAATACCTCTTTTGAATTAATAAAAGCTACATCTACTCTACCAATAGCATCTAAATCATTTAATTGTATTGGTAGATCGAATTCATCTTTATCAGATATAGAGAAAGAGAGGTTTACTTTCGGGTTGTCATCTGCGGCTGTAAACCATGCAACTGCTGTAGTTGTTTTGTTAACAACTACTTTTGGACCATTTACTGGACATCCGTTGATTTTCCAACCATCATTGTATACAGGTATTGGGTGTTCCCAAATACCATTTCTATATTTAGTGATATAAATATCTCTAATCTCATCCTCACTTCTATTCCTGTAAACAACTATAGGTCCATCATTTGTCATGGCAATAGATGTTTGGCAACAATCACAAGTTGCAGCATCTAATTCACTTTCATTTAATATCTCTCCAGTATCAGAAATTTCAGCAAATCTTATAGTCATTGCTTTGTGATGGCCATCTTTAGTATCTTCAATTGTATTTCTTCCGTCTAACCAGGTAATAAAAAAACCTTTCTCATTGGTAGGAATCATACTTACAAAACCATGTTCTGCTTGAACTCCATCAGTATTTAATAGAAAATTTTCTTTTATTTTTTCTCCTGATAATGTCTCTAAGTTTAAAACTACATCATATGTATATGTGCCAGATGCTGATTTTTTTAAATAGCTAGTCAATATCAAATCTCCATTGACAGCATTTGCAGGGAAATCTGCCCAATTCACAAACCAATCAGAACCAGAAGTTATGCGAACAGGTGCCTTCCAATTTTCATTTATAAACTGACTGTAGTACAAAACTGCTTCTTGGTCTTCTTTGGATGAAATCCAAGAGAGTGTTAAATTTCCATCTTTAGACACCAAATTAGGAGCTGCATTGTTTTCCCCAAAAGAAAATTGAATATTTTCAATAATAACCTCTTGTTTAGAGCAAGAAATTAAAATAATCATGAAAATAAGTACTATAAAATTCTTCATATTATAATGCTTTTAATTTTTTTATCATTTGTTTAGAATCCCATTCAATTGCACCTACCATAGTTTTAACTTTTTTTCCATCTTCATTAAAAATGACTGTAGTAGGCAGGGTAAAAACACGCATAGAAGCCAATGATGTTGTTGATTTTAAGTAGGTAAAATTATACTTTTTTCGATCCTTAAATCTAGAAATTCTTTTAATCGCTTCATCTGATACTAATAAAAATACATAATTTTCTCCTTTTAAAACTTCTTGAGCTTTTAATAAAGACGGCATTTCTTGAATGCATGGACCGCACCAAGTTGCCCAATAATTAATTAAAACTTTCTTCCCTTTAAAGGCAGATAGATCAACTTTATTATCATATAAATCTACATAACTTGCTTTTAACTGATTAGATTCTAAATCTGTTAATTTGATATTTTGAGAAATACTAGAATTACATCCAAAAAACAAAATTGAACAACAAATAATTATATGACTTCTCATTTTTAATTAATTTTTTTCAAGGTATAAAAATATCATCTTAAAATTATGAAATAAGTAAGTATTTATGATCTACAATTCTAAAATTTTAGAATAAAACGTACCTTTGCACATCAATTTTTGTAAATGAGCTTTTTAAAAGAAATAGAACGCAGAAGAACTTTTGGTATTATATCTCACCCAGATGCGGGGAAAACTACTTTAACCGAAAAGTTACTTCTATTTGGTGGTGCTATTCAAGAAGCTGGAGCTGTAAAAAACAATAAAATTAAAAAAGGTGCTACCTCAGATTTTATGGAAATTGAACGTCAACGTGGAATTTCTGTTGCTACTTCAGTATTAGCTTTTATATACAAAGACAAGAAGATAAATATTTTGGATACTCCTGGTCACAAAGACTTTGCTGAAGATACTTTTAGAACATTGACAGCTGTTGATAGTGTTATTGTGGTTATAGATGTTGCAAAAGGCGTTGAAGAGCAAACAGAAAAATTAGTTGAAGTTTGTAGAATGAGGAATATTCCAATGCTAGTTTTTATCAATAAATTAGATAGAGAAGGAAAAGATGCTTTTGATTTATTAGATGAAGTAGAACAAAAATTAGGTTTACGAGTAACGCCTATGAGTTTTCCTATTGGAATGGGGTATGATTTTAAAGGAATTTACAATATTTACGAAAAAAGATTAAATATTTTTTCAGGAGATAATAAACAAAATATCTCTGCAGGAATTGAATTTAATGATATAAAAAATCCTGAACTTGATAAGGTTGTGGGTCATGAGGCAGCTGAAACACTTCGAGATGAATTAGAACTAATTTATGAGGTTTATCCAAAGTTTGATAATGTTGAATATTTAGAAAGTAAATTACAACCAGTATTTTTTGGTTCGGCTTTAAATAATTTTGGAGTTAAAGAATTGCTAGATGCTTTTATTGAAATTGCGCCAAAACCACAACCTAAGAAAGCTGAAGAAAGATTAGTAGATTCTAAAGAAGAAAAGCTAACAGGATTTGTTTTTAAGATTCACGCAAATATGGATCCAAAGCACAGAGATCGTTTAGCATTTATAAAAATAGTCTCTGGTACCTTTAAAAGAAACGCACCCTATTTACATGTTAGAAATGGTAAAAAAGTAAAATTTTCAAGTCCAAATACTTTTTTCGCTGAAAAAAAAGAAATTGTTGATGAATCATTTCCAGGAGATATTGTTGGATTACATGATACTGGAAATTTTAAAATTGGTGATACCCTAACCGAAGGAGAACAGTTAAACTTTAAAGGAATTCCGAGTTTTTCACCGGAACATTTTAGATATGTAAATAATGCAGACCCAATGAAGTCTAAGCAGCTCTTTAAAGGGTTAGACCAATTGATGGATGAAGGTGTGGCTCAATTATTTACTTTAGATATGAATGGTAGAAAAATAATTGGTACAGTGGGAGCTCTTCAATATGAGGTGATACAGTATCGGTTAGAACACGAGTACGGTGCAAAATGCTCCTACGAAAACATAAATGTTCACAAAGCTTGTTGGGTAGAAGCTGAAGATCCAAAAAATGAGGAGTTTAAAGAATTTAAAAGAGTTAAACAGCGTTATTTAGCAAAAGATAAACAAGGACAATTGGTTTTTTTAGCTGACTCAGCATTTACAATCCAAATGACGCAAAGTAAGTATCCAACTGTTAAACTTCATTTTACGAGTGAGTTTCAATAAAAATAGCATGAAAAAAGTACTTCTTGTTTCAATTAGCATTTTGAGTTTTCAAATGTATTCTCAGACTGAAAACTCAGAAACTACATTCACTTTTAAAAAACTAAATAATTCTATTAGGTTAAATCATATTTCAGTAAACATGCCCACAGACAAGGTAAGCTATGATTTAGCTCCTAAAATGAGTTTAGTAGGTTTAAATTATAATGTTCCTCTTACAGGCTGGCTATATACTGGTGCTGGAATGCACGCTGCCGTTACTGGAGACCAAGGAGGGTTATTTACTTTAGGGGTAAATTTAGGAGTAAATACTAAAGTTTTTAAGAGTATTTACTTTGATGCGAATATTCATTTTGGCGGTGGTGGCGGATACAGGAGTCTTGTTAATGGTGGTGGAATAGTTTATCCAAACATTGGTCTTCAATTAAAAAAGAAAAAGTATTCATTAGGAGTTCAATACGGTCAAGTAAATTTTTTTACAGGGCTTATTAATAATAATAATGTTTCTTTTTTTATTGAAATTCCTAGTGTTGTAAGATATAAAAGTTATAAAGAAGCTAAAAAAGTGTTTGAAATAAATAGTTCATTCACAAAAAATACTGATACAAATCCTGCAGTAAAAACAGTACAACAAGTTACTTTTGATTTTTTCTTTCCTTTCGGGGATTCTAGAAAAGACGGTACACAAAATTACGCCCAATTAGATAACACACTCTCTATTTTAGGTTTTGAATATCAACGCTATCTCTCACAAGACACATTTATTTATGCTCACACAGATGCCATGTATAAGGGCCTAGTTGCTGGATTTATGGATTTATTTTTTGGTGTTGGTAAAAACTTTAGAATAAGTAGAACTGTTGATTTCTTTGGAAAATTTGGGATAGGAGCTGCTGGGGGTAGAATTTATCCAGAGAATGGTTTAACTATGTATCCAAACATTGGTGCAGATATTAAAATTTCAAATCATATAGGACTTAGTACTCATGGTGGATATCATCGATCTATTGGTGGTACTTTTGAGGCCTACACAGCGGGTTTTAGTATCAAATATTTTGGACTAAATGGTGGAACTTCTGATCCATTTTCAAAAGAAAAAGTTAGATTTATTAAAACACAAAGCATTCAGGTTGGTGTTCAAAATCAAACTTACTTTGATGTAGCTAAATTTGGAATACCAGATAGTGATTTACAACTTATAGCCATAAAAGTATTTTATGATCTAACCAAACAATTATATCTTTCAGGAGAGGCTTCTTTTGCTTATGAAGGAGAATCTGGTGGATATGCTCATGGAATGTTTGGTCTAGGAGTAAAAAGCAATCGTTTTATAAATAGAAAATTTTCTACCTTTTTAGAGATTGGTTTTGGAGTTGCAGGTGGAGGAAGAGTAGATTCTGGAGAAGGTATATTGGTTAGACCTACTGCAGGTTTTAATTATCACATAAATGATGATTTCGCAATAAACATAGCTGGTGGTCAAATTGTTTCTCCTTATGGGAATGTAAACTCATCAAATATAAATATTGGCCTAACTTATGGTTTATCGATTTTAAATTCAAAAAAATAAAATAGCTTGTAGTATTATAACATCAATTAAAAAAATAATAAGTAAAAATTAAATTATAAATTATGAATAACGGAATCTATGCAAAATTCAAAACTCCAAAAGGAGAGATTTTAGTAAATTTAGAATATAAAAAAACTCCTGGTACTGTAGGAAACTTTGTTGCCTTGGCTGAAGGAAATCTTGAAAATAGTGCCAAAAAGCAAGGCACTCCTTACTATGATGGTTTAAAATTTCACAGGGTAATTCCAGATTTCATGATACAAGGGGGTTGCCCATCTGGAACAGGTACAGGTGGCCCAGGATATAAATTTGATGATGAAATTCATCCAGACCTAAAACATGATGGTCCAGGAAAATTATCTATGGCTAATTCCGGTCCAGCCACTAATGGATCTCAATTTTTTATTACGCACATAGAAACTCCTTGGTTAGATGGAAAACATACTGTTTTTGGAAATGTTGTAGAGGGTCAGGATATTGTAGATGCCATAGCACAAGATGATGAAATGTCTATACAAATTATTCGTGTAGGAAATGAAGCGGAAGCATTTAATGCTGTGGAAGCATTTAGAACTTTTGAAGGAGCTAGAGCAAAACGAGAAGAGGAAGAAAAGAAGAAACAACAAGAAATTCTTGATGCTGTAGCCAAAGGATACGATGAAACAAATAGTGGTTTACGTTATAAAATTTTACAGACAGGTGACGGAAAAAAAGCAACCAAAGGTGCAAATGTTTCAGTTCACTACAAAGGACAATTACTAGACGGAACTGTCTTTGACTCATCTTATAAACGCAAACAACCCATAGACTTTTCTGTTGGAGTTGGTCAAGTAATTGCTGGATGGGATGAAGGAATTCTATTATTAAGTGTAGGTGACAAAGCCCGTTTTGTTATACCATCTAATTTAGCATATGGAGAAAGTGGAGCTGGAGGAGTTATCCCACCAAATGCTACTTTAATTTTTGATGTTGAATTAATGGATGTCAAATAAATTATAAAATTCCTCAATAAAAAAAAGGTTCTTGAAGATTCAAGAGCTTTTTTTTATGATTAGTTAAAAGGAAATAAATTTTTGTTAAAATTGTAACAAAACGCTTGAATAAACTATCTAATAAATAAAAACAATAAAATTATTGTGTAAGTTTATTAAAAAAAAACTATTCTAATGAAATACTTTTTCTGCCTAATCGGAGTATTTTTACTAATCTCTTGTAATAATTCTAAAAACTCACAGGAATTTATAAATACTAACAAAGGAAAGTATCTTTTTAATTCAAATGAAACATTAGAAGTTTATTTTATTGATGATATTTTAAATATTACTTGGAGAGGTAAAAATATGACACCTGTCAAAGCAAATGATAGTTCATTTTATGTGAAAGAAATGAATGAAAAATTAATTTTTATTTCGTTACCTGAAATACATATAGAACTTGCAGAAAAAAGAGAACACAAGGGAGAAAAATTTTATTTTAGAAAACTAGCTCAAGGAGAAAAAACAGCATTTGAATACTTTAAAAATAAAGAATTTGAAAACTCTTTAAATGCTTATATTTTAATTCAAGAGAAAGATTCATTAGATCCAGTTATTAGCCAAAGCAGACTAAATAGAATGGGCTACGAATATCTAAGAGCTAATAAATTTTTAGAAGCTAGAGAATTATTTAAAATAAACATAGCTTTATATCCTAATAAATCCAATGTATACGATAGTATGGGAGATGCTTTTAAAAAAGAAAAAGATACTTTAAAAGCTATTGAATATTATAAAAAATCTTTGGCTATTAATCCGGAAAATAGGAATTCACTAAGGAATTTAAAAAAACTTAAAAAAAATACTAAAAAGTAAAAGTCCTACACTAGCTTATTGCCATATAAGAAGATAAAATATTTACTATCTTTATTAAAACAATATCCAATATGAAAACTGCTCAAGAATGGTTTAAAGAATATGCTGTTAGTCATCAAAATTCAACTAATCAGATAATTCATTACATATGTGTACCACTAATTTTTTTCAGTGTCATTGGTTTATTAATGAGTATTCCATCTTCTATTATAGAGAATACATTAGAGTTGTATAATCCTTTATTAGAAAATTGGGCTGTTTTTACTTCAATTTTTATTCTAATATTTTATATACGACTCGGATTTTGGTATTTTGCTCAAATGCTATTCTTTATTTCTTTAGCAATTATTGTGAACTTTTGGCTAGGCTCAATTTTTAATTTGTTTTATGCATCTTTAATTATATTTAGTACTTCTTGGATTGGTCAATTTTACGGACATCATATAGAAGGAAAAAAACCATCTTTTGCAAAAGATCTTCAATTTCTTTTGATAGGTCCTCTATGGGTTGTTCAAAAAATATCATCAAATACATAAGAGGTGAAAAAAGAAACATCATTTGAAGACTTTATCAGAGTTGATATCAGAATAGGAACTATTACAGAGGTAAAAGAATTTCCAAAAGCAAAAAAACCGGCTTACCAAATATTAATTGATTTTGGCAGTATTGGTGTAAAAAAATCTAGTGCTCAAATTACAGAATTGTACACAAAAGAAAAATTATTAGGTAGACAAGTAATGGCGGTTATAAACTTTAACCCTAGACAAATTGCAAACTTTATGAGCGAATGTTTAATCCTAGGGGTATACAATAAAGAGGGACATGTAGTTCTTTTACAAGCATCACAGCCAATTAAAAACGGAGAACAGATTCGATAAGATTAACTATCTATTTTTTCGGATTATTTAATATTACAAGTGCTCCAATTACTCCTGGAATCCAACCACATAGCGTTAACAAAAATATAATAATAAAAGATCCGCACCCTTTATCAATAACAGATAGAGGTGGGAATAGTATTGCTAATAATACACGAAAAAAACTCATAAAACCCTAAAATATGTTTATTAATTTGACGTGAGATTTTATATTTTGTTACAATAAATTTATGACTAAAAAAAAGTCATTAAATTTTACACTAAAAAATCATAACTTATAAATTATTTACATTTTATCACCAAAGAAAATTGCGTTCATTAATAATTTATTGGTACCATACCAAAAAGCTCTAAAATTTGTATTGTCAGTAAAAACAACAACTCTTCCCCTACCCATTCTTTGAACTTTAAAAGGAACTGTATTTTTTATAGCTTTTGCATTTTCCTTAGAAATATAACCACTTAATAAGGGGTTATTTGTATACTGAATCGGATTGTTGTAACTCTTTTTATCCGCCTTCATAAAGAGAGTTGTATTTCTAAACAAGGCTATTTTATCATTCTTATAACCAAAATTAATGGGGTGAGAACGATCTACATTTGCCTCAAAAATGGCACCCCCAATAACCTGGGCTCCATTTTTCAAAGATTTTGCTTCAAAAGAAACATCTTTAACAGTATCAATATTTGAAGTTACAAATTCAAAATTTATAAATTTATTAGATTTCAACCATTTGGCTGCACTTCGGTAACCTATTAAAGTACCTCCATCACGAACCCACTTTTGAAGTTTTTCAATTGATTTTTTATCTAAACCTCTACTGTTAGGAGCTATTATAACTGTGTATTTACTTATATCTATTCGATTAAAATAAATCATGTCTAATTTAGTAACATGCATATCATAACGTTGATCAAATAAATGCCATATTTCTCCTGGATCACTTACATTTACTCCATTACCAACCAACATTGCTACTTTTGGTAATGAAATATTCTTAAAGTTATTACTTCCCAAATCTATACCGTCATTTAAGCCTGTTGACACGCCATTAATTTTTAAATGACTCTCATTTGCAACTGTTTTTAAGAAGTCGTATAATTCTTGACTATCTAACTTTTGGTTTTGAACAGGTATTTGAATAGTTCCATAATCATATGAATTACCTCCATTATTGAAGTTTTTCATAGATACTTTTGCTCGTAACCCTTTTTGCAAAATTGCATTCAACGCTTTTGGTGTATAATATTCATTCCAAGGCATCAGATAACCAACATTACTCTTTTTACTAACACTACCCTCATTTATTTTTAATGTTTTAATTTCTGGCCCAGCATTATTTAAAGAAATATTTTCGGCATAATCTACACCAAATGAGTGATTAAATGTCCACGCTGAAACATCGTAAAATAAACTATCTTTAAAGCTAGTCCTTACATCAAACATTGCCTTTACCAATTTTTGATTTTTTTGATTCATTGGGACAACATAACTATACCCTTTTCTAAACTTTTTACCATCTGCTCTAAAATCTGACTTCACTTCATGTATGGTGACTTGATGTCTTTTTAGAACCTCAGCTAGATGATAACTTTTGGCAGCATCTTTATGATCTCCAAAAACAATAGCTTTGGCTTTAGATGATTCATTCTTAGCTTTCTTGTAAAAATCTTGTTGATATTTTAATATTTTTACACGCATAGTTTTTGCAGCTTGAAGAGTAGACATCGCAGCTGTATATTGATTTCTAATTGTAAATGGAAACGTTAAAACACCATTAGATGTTTCTTGTGCATGACCTCTAGAACTTCCTTGTTCAAATAGAATACCAATACTCCCATTAATATCTGGAAATGTAGACCCCTTTCCGTAATAGAAATCATCATAACTCTCTTCTGAATAATACTGTGAACCAATCTTGTCCAATGCTTTTGCATGATAGGTACCAATCTCTTTAGTTAAATCTTGATTTAATTGCGGTGTTAAAGGGTGAGTTCTACTGGGAATACCTGGCTGAAAAAAGAAAGTTGAATTGGATCCCATTTCATGATGATCTGTTAATATATTGGGTAACCATTTGTGAAATGATGCAATTCTAGCTCTAGATTCTGGTAACTGAACTGGTAACCAATCTCTATTCATATCAAACCAATAGTGATTTGTTCTACCTCTTGGCCAAACCTCAAAATACTCTCTATCATTTGAATCTGGGTTAATATTTTTACTCTTGTTGGTGTTGGCCCAATAAGCAAAACGTTGTAATCCGTCTGGATTAAAAGATGGATCAAATAAAATTACTGTATTATTCAATAAATCTTCAGTAGCTGAACTGTTTGAAGCTGCAAGATAATATGCTACAGCCAAAGCAGCATTTGAACCACTAGGCTCATTTCCATGGATAGAAAAACCCTGATAAACTATGATAGGGTCATTGGTTACATCCAGTGAAGAGTCATTGGTACCTTCTATATGTCTTTTTCTTATATTGTCTATACGGGAGTGATTGTTAGGAGAAGTAATCGTTAACAATAGTAAGGGTCTTCCTTCAAAAGTTCTCCCTCTATCTTCAAGAGTAATACGATCAGATGATTTAGCTAACACCTTCATGTACTCAACAAGTTTATCATGAGTAACATGCCACTCTCCTACCTCATGCCCAATAATATCTTTTGGAGTAGGAATATTATCATTATAATTTTGATCAGAGGGAATGTAATAATTTAGATCTAATTCTTGAGAGTTTATTGAAAAAGAAATTGATAAAAATAAAAAGGTAAGAACTATATTTTTCATTAGTATTTAGATTTGATTTTAACAAAGATATTAAAAACAAATCTTACATTTTTTTGGAACAAAACTCTTATTTTTGATTAATAATTATATACTACACTAATAATAAATTGTGCTTAGATAAACTAATATGAAATGCTAGATAAAAATAAATTAGATGAAGTTGGAAATAAGTTATCTGGGTCACTTGTATATGATGATTTACACAAGGCTCTTTATGCTACAGATGCATCTGTATACAGAAAAATACCTTTAGCTATTGCCTATCCAAAAGATGAAAAAGATCTTCAAATTTTAATTGAATTTGCTACATCTAATCACTTGACATTAATTCCAAGAACAGCAGGGACATCATTGGCTGGCCAATGTGTTGGTGAAGGAATCATAGTTGATGTTTCTAAACATTTCACAAATATCTTAGCTTTTGATGAACTCAATAAAACGATTACTGTTGAGCCAGGAGTAGTTAGAGACGAACTTAATTTATTTTTAAAACCTTTTGGGCTCTTTTTTGGACCGAATACTTCTACATCTAATAGGTGCATGATTGGAGGAATGGTTGGTAATAATTCTTCTGGAAGTACCTCTATTAGGTATGGAGTAACTAGAGACAAAGTTTTACAGATAGATGGAGTTTTGAGTGATGGATCTTTAGTTAGTTTTAAAGAGTTAACCTCTAAAGAATTTAAATTAAAAACCCAAATCAAATCTTTGGAGGGTAGCATTTATGCTTCTATATACAATGAACTTTCACAAGAACAAGTTCAACAAGAAATTAAAGATCAGTTTCCAAAACCTAGTATTCATAGAAGAAATACAGGTTATGCAGTAGATGAATTACTTGACTCAGATTTGTTTGGTGGTAAAGATAGTACCATAAATATGGGAAAACTTTTATCTGGTAGTGAGGGTACTTTAGTTTTTTCAACAGCTATCACGCTACAATTAGATACTGTACAACCTAAAGAAAGTGTAATTATTGCCTCTCATTTTAATAGTATTAAGGAAAGTCTAAAAGCTACAGTTTTAGCCATGAACCACGAGTTATATGCTTGTGAATTAATGGACAAAGTAATCTTAGATTGTACCAAAAACAACCGTGAGCAAGCTAAGAATCGATTTTTTATTCAAGGAGATCCTGAGGCAATTTTAATGTTTGAAGTTTCAGGTAATTCAAAAGAGGAAGCACAAATAAAAGCTGATGAATTAATTTCTGACCTAAACAACAATAATTTTGGATATCATCACCCTAAAGTAGTTGGTGAAGATATTAAACGCATGTTTAATCTTAGAAAAGCTGGGCTGGGTTTACTTGGAAATATTATTGGTGATAAAAAAGCGGTAGCTTGTATAGAAGACACTGCTGTTGATTTAAACGATCTTCCAAATTATATTGATGAATTCACTAAAATTATGGATAAGTATGAACAAAAGGCTGTTTATTATGCACATGCTGGAGCTGGTGAATTACATCTTCGTCCTATATTAAACCTAAAAAAATCTGAAGATGTTTCTTTATTTAGAAAAATAACTACTGAAACTGCTCAATTAGTAAAAAAATACCAAGGATCATTTAGTGGTGAACACGGTGATGGAATAGTACGTGCTGAATTTATTCCATTGATGATAGGAGAAACAAACTATCAATTACTCAGACGCATCAAAAAATCATTTGACCCAAACAATGTTTTTAACAAGGGTAAAATTACAGATGCTTTTCCAATGGATAAGAGTCTTCGTTATAGTATTGACAGAAACGAACCTGAAATAAAAACTATTCAAGACTTCTCTGATAATCAAGGAATTTTGAAATTAGCTGAAAAATGTAATGGTTCTGGAGACTGTAGAAAACCTGCCTCTGCTGGTGGTGCTATGTGTCCGAGTTACCGAGCAACCAAAGATGAAAAAGATACTACGAGGGCAAGAGCAAATACGTTGCGTGAATTTTTAACAAATTCAAAAAAATCAAACAAATTTAATCATCAAGAGCTTAAGGAAGTTTTTGATCTCTGTTTAAGTTGCAAAGCTTGTGCTTCAGAATGCCCAAGCAATGTTGATGTAGCTGCACTTAAAAGTGAATTTTTATATCAGTATCAAGAAGAGAATGGTTATTCTTTCAGAAATTCAATGTTCGCAAATAATGTAAAATACAATAAAATTGGTAGTTTATTTCCAAGCTTAACTAATTTATTGTTAAATACTTATGTAACAAAATCTATTATGGGTATTTCAATAAAAAGAAGTGTACCTAAACTAACACCCAAAACCTTAAAATCTTGGTATAAGAAACAAACTCATTCTAGCAGTAAAAAAATTATATATGTTTTCTGTGATGAATTTACCAATTTCTATGATACAGAAATTGGAAAAGATACCATTATTGTTTTAAAAAGACTTGGCTATAATCCAACCTTTATAAAGCATCAAGAAAGTGGACGTAGTTTTATTTCCAAAGGGTTTTTAAAAGAAGCAAAAGAAGTAGCAAACAAAAATGTATCAATCTTCAAAGAATTAATTACAGATATAACACCTCTTATAGGTATTGAGCCCTCAGCAATATTAACTTTCAGAGATGAATATATTAGATTGGCTGATGATGTAAATTCAGCAAAAATCATTGCTAAAAATACATTTACCATAGAAGAGTTCTTAAAAAATGAATTTGAAAAAGGAAATATTAGAACCAATCAATTTACAACTGAAAAAAAGTCTATTAAAATTCATGGTCATTGTCATCAAAAAGCATTATCAAGTACGCATGCTACTTTTTCGATTTTAAATATTCCTGAAAATTATTCACCAACAATAATGAATACTGGTTGCTGCGGCATGGCTGGATCTTTCGGTTATGAAAAAGAACATTATAAAATAAGTATGCAAGTGGGTGAAGATACCCTGTTTCCTAAAATAAGAAATATATCAAAGGAAACAGAGATCATCGCTTCAGGAACAAGCTGTCGTCACCAAATTCTAGATGGTACTAACAGACATGCAAAACATCCTATAACAGTATTACGGGAGGCCCTTATATAAATTTCTGAAAGTAAAAAGCTGAAAATATTAACTTATTTCAACTAAAAGTTTTGATTTTTTTAAATCTTCTTTGAGCTGATTTGAGAATGTAATATACTCTTTAACCTTAGTTTCTTGAAATAATTCTCTGTTAGACAAAGCTTGTTCTTTAATATTTATTTGAGACTCATCTAATACAGACTCGTCTATAGTCTGTATAGAAAACATATACATCTCTAAGATAATGGGTAATGAGGTAATTCCTTTTTCAGTAGCTAGGTAACGAGTACTTTTTTTTGTTCCTGTAGGATCAAGTTTTTCGATAAGACCTTCGTTAACAAGTGTTTTTAACCTATTGGTTAATACATTAGTGGCAATTTTTTCTTTAGAATTTCTAAATTCTTTAAATCTCGATTTTTTGTGCAAGATGATATCTCTCAAGATAAGAAGTGACCATTTATCACCTAATACTTGAATGGATAACGCAATAGCACATGTAAGTTTTGGGAGGGTTTTCACGTGTGTAAATTTTTTAGTGTTTATCAATAAATCAAAACTACAAAAATTAGTTAACAATAATTCAATAAAAATTAGTTTTATCTAACAACTATTCAACAATAACAAAATTTTAAGACAATTAATTATACATATGTTAATTATTTATCAAATTTTGAATACTTAATGTAATGGTTTTGATTTTGGCTAAGGTGTCAGATTCTTTTTTTCTTTCCATTAAGATTACCTTTTCGGGAGCATTTTCTGCAAACTTATTATTAGATAATTTCTTTTGGATGCCAAACAAAAAACCTTCAGCTCTTTTTAATTCACTTTTTAACTTTAATAACTCAGCATCTACATCTATGTTATCAATAGCTAATGGAACAAAGTATTCATTTGATTTCACTCTAAATGATGCACCCTCTACCTTTTCTGTTACTTCTTTTATTTTAGTGGTATTGGTTAACTTTAAAATTATGTCATCAAACTGATTGGTTGACTTTTCTCTGTTGATAACATTTAACTCTACTGAGTCCCTGAATGGGATGTTTTTATTTTTTCTAACAGTTCTAATTCCAGATATAACATCAGTTACAAAATCAAATTTTAAAATAATTTCATTATCAAAATCTTCAAGTGTAGGATATTTCTCAATAATTAATGCTTCCTCTGGAGTTCTTTCTGCTATAAATTGCCAAATTTCCTCAGTTAAAAATGGCATAAAAGGATGTAAAACTTTTAAGTTATTTTCTAAAATTCTAATAATTTCTTTTAAGGTGTATGAGTCTATCGGCTGTTTATAAGCAGGCTTCACAATTTCTAATAGCCATGAGGAAAAATCATCTGTAATTAATTTATAGATAGTCATTAAAGCATCAGATAATCGATATTTAGAAAAATGATCTTCAATATCATTCAACGCTTTTTGAAATTTAGCTTCATACCATGCAATACCCATTTTTGACGAAGATGGTTGTAGAAGGCTTTCATCTACTTCCCAACCCTTTATTAAACGAAACGCATTCCAAATTTTATTAGCAAATTGCTTTCCTTGTTGACATAAATCTTCATCAAACATTAAATCATTTCCTGCTGCTGAACTCAAGAGTAATCCAACTCTAACTCCGTCAGCTCCGTAGGTATCTATAAGCTTCAAAGCATCAGGAGAATTTCCTAATGATTTAGACATTTTACGTCTTTGTTTGTCACGAACCAAACCTGTTAAGTATACATTTTGAAAAGGTTTTTCAAATTTGTATTCATACCCAGCTACAATCATTCTAGCAACCCAAAAGAATAAAATGTCTGGACCAGTTACTAGATCATTAGTGGGATAGTAATATTTAATTTCTTTATTCTCGGGATTTCTTATTCCATCAAAAACCGACATTGGCCACAACCAAGAGGAAAACCAGGTATCTAAGGCATCTTCGTCTTGTCGCAAATCATCTATCGAAAAAGAATTCTCATTATTGTTTGATGATTTTGCTAATTCCTTTTTAGCTAGTTCGTATGCATCCTCTTTACTTTCCGCTACTACAAAATCATTTTTCCCTTTTCCATAGAAATAGGCAGGAATTTGTTGCCCCCACCACAACTGACGAGAAATATTCCAGTCTCGAATATTTTCCATCCAATGCCTGTAAGTATTTTCGAATTTTTTTGGATAAAGATTTATATCCGGATCATTCCCTAAAACTGCATCAATAGCTGGCTTCGAAAGCTCTTCCATCTTCAAAAACCATTGATCGGATAATCTTGGCTCTATAATAGCTTTCGTTCTTTCTGAGGTACCAACTTTATTGGTATGAACTTCTGTTTTTAACAAATGCCCTTTTTCTTCTAATTCTTTAACAACCTCTTTTCTAACTACAAATCTATCCTTACCCTCGTAATGTAAACCAAAAGAATTTAAAGAAGCATCGTCATTAAATATATCAATTACATCTAATGCATGCTTATCTCCTAGAGCTTTGTCATTTTCATCATGTGCTGGAGTTACTTTCAAACAACCTGTACCAAATTCAACATCTACGTATTCATCTTCAATAATTGGTATGATGCGTTTACACAAAGGAACAATAGCTTTTTTACCTTTTAAATGGCTAAAACGCTCGTCTGTTGGATTAATACAAATAGCTGTATCACCAAAAATTGTCTCAGGACGTGTAGTTGCGATTGTTAATACTTCTTCACTCCCTTCAATATTATAATTAAGATAATATAATTCACCTTGTTTCTCCTCATGAATAACTTCTTCATCGGAAAGAGTGGTTTTTGCTTCAGGATCCCAATTAACCATTCTAAAACCCCTGTAAATCAACCCCTTGTCATATAGATCCACAAATACCTTTATAACAGATTCTGACATTTCTTTATCCATGGTAAAAGCTGTTCTTTCCCAATCACATGAAGCTCCTAATTTCTTGAGTTGATCTAAAATAATACCACCATACTCATGCTTCCATTGCCAAGCATGTGTTAAAAATTCTTCACGAGAAAGATCGTTTTTATCAATCCCTTGTTCTTTTAATTTTGCTACAACTTTTGCTTCTGTGGCTATAGACGCGTGGTCTGTTCCGGGAACCCAGCAAGCATTTTTCCCCAATAAACGGGCACGTCTAATTAAAACATCTTGAATAGTATTATTTAGCATATGGCCCATATGCAAGACACCAGTTACATTAGGAGGTGGAATGACTATAGTATAGGGCTCCCTTTCATCTACTTCTGAATGAAAATAATTGTGTTTCATCCAGTAATCGTACCATTTACTTTCAACTAAACTTGCATCATATTTAGATGGAATATTCATACCTTTTAATAGTTTTTACCTGTATCTGACAAAAGTACAATTATCTGAAGTATTTAAAAGTGTGTTGAAGTTTTTTTGATTAAATTTGTTTAAGTTAATTACAGAAAATAAAATTTCATGAAAAGCCTTCACATACTTATTACATTTTTATTTTTTAATATCAGTTCTTTTGCTCAAGAAGTTGATGATTTAAAACCAGCATTTAAGTTTCTAACAGAAACAATCAATTATGGGAAAATTTCAATGGGCTCAAATGGAACTCGAGTATTTGAGTTTACAAATACAGGGAAATCTCCTTTGATAATAACTAGAGTACAAGCCTCTTGTGGTTGTACAGTTCCTAAAAAACCAGACCAACCTATAATGCCAGGTGAAAAAGGTAAAATTGAGGTTTCTTACGATACCAAAAGAATTGGAGGATTCTCAAAAGCTATCACCATTTTTTCAAATGCTAAAACAGAGAGGAAAATGATAAAAATTAAAGGATATGTAGAAAAAGTATTGTTACCAGAAAAGAAAAAAAGTATCCTATCTAAAGATAACTAAATAATCTTCTTTAAGTTAAATTCAGTTTTAATTTTTTTATTATTTCTCATTAGAGTCAAACGAATTAATTTATTTTCTTTTTCCTGAAAAATGGAAATAATTTCATGCAATTGAAAATTATAAATTGGGTTTCCATTTATTTTAATTAAAATATCGTCTTTCATAACTCCAGCTAAATCTGCAGGAGATCCCTCTGATACATTAGAAACTTTAAAATTAGGTTTAAATTTATACACATAATTTTTAATTAAGCTAACAGAATTTCTATTACCGTTTGGATCTTGAGTCCCTCTGCTTAATTCAGCATAATTTCTTGTTGATTCTTCTACCAAAATTTTTCCATCATAAACTATCTCTAAACCGCTCATATTATAATTAAATACCTCATTAAAAGAACTATTTTTCTTTAGCATTAACCGGTTATTTGGATAATCAAACCAAACAGTAAATCGTTTTAAGATACCACTTCCAATACTTCCGTTTCTTTTATTAAACTTCCTTGCGTCTTTGGTTGAAAGAGTGTCTAAAAAAGAAACTGTGGGTTTATTTAATGAAAATTCTCCTAACCCTAAAGAGGATATTCTGCTACGTTTACCATATACTGTTCCATTTAATCCAACACCCAATAAATCAGTAAAAAAATTTTCTGGTGTTACAATATTTTTATTGCTATATTCAAATAACCAAATAGCATCTGAACCACCAGAGTCTATGAGCATTTTAATTGGTACTTTTTTTGAATTATTATTAAGTTTAACCGTTACATCAACATAGGGTTTCTTTTGAAAAATAGTTAAAGGTAGTACTTCACAATTACTACATTTTTTTTGTTTGTATTTGGAAGGATTATAAAAACGGATTTTTTTACTCTTGTAATTAATTCTTAAAATTAAATCAGAAAAAATATCATATCCAATAACACCATGGATAGTAATCCCCATTTTTGATGATAAATCAAAATCATCTTTTAAAATTACATACACATTTTTATTGACAGCAATTAAATTGTTAATTCTAAATAAATTATTTTTTGAAACAATTGCATTTACTGGTAAACCCTCACCTAAACCCTTGAGTTTATACTTATATTCAAAATTTGAAAGTATTGTATCTACCTTAGAGGAATTAAAAACGATGGTTTTATTGACTCCTGAATCTAAAATGAAATTTAGTTTTTTATTATTAACTTTAATTGGGATTACTATTAGATTATTGATGAATTGAAAACGAATGTCTTCATAACTTTTATGAGGGCTCATCATACGAAATCCCTCGTTTTGACCTGTAATATTATTACATATACCAAAAAATAAAATTAAAAATATCTGAAGTGTATTTTTCATAGGGAAATATTATAGCCATAAGTTACATCTATTATGATAAAAGAAAAAATATTTTTAAAATCATAAACATACTTATTGACAACAATAAAAACTTCTAATTATCTTAAATATATTTTGCAAATTTGCAAAAGAATTTCAATTTAAAATAAACATGCCATCAATTTCTAATAAAGGGCTTTTAATGCCACAATCTCCAATAAGAAAACTAGTTCCTTATGCTGAAGCAGCCAAAAAGAACGGTACTAAAGTTTATCATTTAAATATTGGTCAACCTGATATTGAAACACCTAAAGTTGCCCTAGATGCTGTAAAAAACAATACATTAAAAGTACTCTCTTACGCGAGGTCTGAAGGTTCTGAAGAGTATAGAGAAAAGCTTGCAAAATACTATGAAAAAAATAACATTAATATAAATGCTAAAGATATAAATGTAACTACAGGAGGTTCTGAAGCTCTTTTATTTACTATTGGAAGTATTACCGACCCTGGAGACGAAATTATTATTCCAGAGCCGTTCTATGCAAATTATAACGGATTCTCTACAGCTTCTGGAGTTACTGTAGTTCCTGTAATTTCAAAAATTGAAGAAAATTTTGCATTACCTTGTATTGAAGACTTTGAAAAATTAATCACGTCAAAGACTAAAGCTATTTTAATTTGTAACCCAGGAAATCCAACAGGATATCTTTACAGTAAAGATGAGATTCAAAAATTAAAACAACTTGTTTTGAAGTATGATTTATTCTTAATTGCAGATGAAGTTTATAGAGAATTTACTTATGATGGTCATCAACATCACTCGGTAATGTCTGAACCTGGCTTAGAAGAAAATGCTATTATGATTGACTCCGTATCTAAGCGATATAGTATGTGTGGCGCTAGAATTGGATGTATAGTTTCCAAAAATAAGGAGTTTATGAATACAGCTATTAAATTTTCTCAAGCAAGATTAAGCCCACCAACTTATGCTCTTTTAGCTAGTGAAGCTGCTTTAGATACCCCTCAAAATTATTTTAATAACGTTACCAAAGAATATGTTTCAAGAAGAAATACATTAATTTCTGAATTAAATCAAATAGAAGGTATAAAAGTTGCTAACCCAAAAGGAGCATTTTACTGTGTTGCTGAATTACCAATCGATGATGCTGACCATTTTGCTCAATGGATGTTAGAAAAATTTCATCATAAACATGAAACGTTAATGGTTGCTCCTGCAAGTGGTTTTTACTCAACTAAAGGTGAAGGTAAAAATCAAATTCGTTTGGCATATGTTTTAAACAAAGTGGAATTAATTAGATGTGTAGAAATTTTAAAAATGGCATTAATGAGTTATCAAAAATAAAAAATGTAAGTTTGAACCAACTCAATTTAGTTATTCTTAATTTATTTTTTATCACAATACAACACCTTGAACATACAACAAAACATATCTCTTAAAACCTATAATACATTTGGAATAGATGTTTTTGCTAATAGGTTTGTTAGTGTAGATAGTGTGTACAATCTTCAAAAAATTTTAGCACAAGAAAAAAATATTTTTTTACTTAGTGGAGGTAGCAATATGCTTCTCACTCAAAACATCAATAAGCTTGTTGTCTATATTAATATTAAAGGAATTTCTGTTGATTTTGAAAATGAAAATGAAGTTCTTTTAACTGTAAATTCAGGAGAAAATTGGCATGAATTTGTAGTATGGTGTATTTCACAAAATTATGGTGGTTTAGAAAATCTTTCGTTAATACCTGGACATGTTGGAACTTGTCCTATTCAAAATATTGGTGCCTATGGTGTTGAAGTTAAAGATGTTATAACTAAAGTAGAAGGTTTATACATCAATAATTCCAAAAAATTTCAGTTTACTAATAAAGAATGTAATTTTGATTATAGAAATTCAATATTTAAAAATGAATTAAAAGAAAAGATTATCATTACATCTGTTAGTTTTAAGCTCACCAAAAATAAACACCAATTAAATACAAGTTACGGAGCTATTGAGAAAGAATTTGTTAATAATGGCATTAGTACCCCTACCATTAAAGACGTAGCTGATGCTGTAATTAAAATTAGAAAATCTAAGTTACCAGATCCTAAAGAAATTGGTAATAGCGGTAGTTTTTTTAAAAACCCAGTAATTTCATCAAACCTTTTTAAAAGAATTCAGAAAAGATATCCTACTATTCCTTTTTATAAAGTGACAGAATCAACCGCACACGATGCTCATCATTGTTTTAAAATACCTGCAGGATGGTTAATAGAAACCATTGGTTTTAAAGGAAGGCGTTTCGGAGATTGTGGAGTTCATGAAAACCAAGCATTAGTTTTAGTTAACTATGGAAATGCTAAAGGATCAGATATTCTTAAACTTGCAAAAAAAATTCAACAAGCTATCTTGGATACTTTTGAAATTGATTTAGAAATTGAAGTAAATATTATTAAATAAGTTTTTAAAATAATTTACTAAAGTCTAAATAATAGTATTTATTTTATTTGGTTTTATGCATTACATGCTTCTTAATATTGGCGAGCAGCACAACTGTTTTCTCTAGAAGAAAGAGTATATTTGTACAATAAAACATTTTACTATGAAACTTATTTTATTAACCATTGGACTATTAGCTCTGGGCGTAGCTGGCATAGCTATAAAAATTTGGGCAAAAAAAGATGGTGAATTTGCCGGAACTTGCGCCAGTCAAAATCCAGTATTAAACAAAGATGGTGAAGCATGTGGTTTTTGTGGTAAAACACCCGATCAGTTTCAAGATTGTGCCGAACCTTCTCATAATTAAAGACTAATGATTTTTACTGTTCTAACCTACATTTTTGTAGCTACTTCAGTAATTCAAATTGCTTATCTATTTAGTTTTATTCCAATTATTTTTCATAAAACTACGAATGCAATTCTTAACGAAACTCTTCCCATATCAGTAGTTGTTTGTGCTAAAAATGAGGTATCAAATTTAAATAAACTAATTCCATTACTTTTAGATCAAGAATATAAAAGCTTCGAATTAGTTTTAATTAATGATGGTTCTAACGATGAAACCTTGGAAGTTATGACAAGGTTTCAAAAACAGAACTCAAAAATTAAAATTGTAAATGTAAAAAACAATGAAGCATTTTGGGCGAATAAAAAATATGCGCTAACTCTGGGTATTAAAGCAGCGACTAACGAACATTTACTTTTTACAGATGCAGATTGTATCCCTTCATCAAAAAAATGGATTCAAGAAATGAGTAGTCATTTCTCAGAATCAAAAACAATAATATTAGGATATGGAGCCTATAAAACAAAGAAAAACTCTTTTGTTAATTTAATGATTCGTTTTGAAACTTTAATAGCTGCAATTCAATATTTTTCATATGCTAAATTAGGATCGCCATACATGGCTGTTGGAAGAAATCTAGCCTATACAAAAAGTGAATTTTTTAGGGTAAATGGTTTTTTAAATCACATGAAAATTCTCTCAGGTGATGATGATTTATTCATTAAAGATGCTGCTACAACTGATAATACTGATATAGCCTTAAACTCAAATAGCTTTACAATTTCTGAGGCTCCTGACACTCTTAAAAAATGGTTTCATCAGAAAAGAAGACATATTTCTACATCCCAATACTATAAATTTAAACATCAATTTTTTCTTGGGCTCTTTCATGGATCAAAATTTATATTTTTCATTTTAGCTCCATTAATTTTAACTTGTAACTCATCTGTTATTGCTAGTAGCTTTTTGATAAGTTATCTATTACTTTCTTACATTACTATTGGTTTTTGTGCAAAAAAATTTAATGAGAAAAATATTCTTTATTTTTTACCCTTTTTAGAATTGTTTTTAATTCTATTTCAAATTGCTATATTTATGACCAACTCCATCTCAAAACCAAGACATTGGAAATAACAAAGGAAATTTTGGCTACAAACATTCAAAAAGCAAAAGAAGGAAACCAAATTTCTTTTAATTTTTTATTACACCATTTCTGGTCAGATGTCTATAAGTATCAATTAAAAAGAACAAAAAATGAGAATGATGCTGAAGACATTACTATTCAGTCTTTTTCAAAAGCTTTTGATAAAATCAATACATTTAATGAAAAATATCAGTTTAAAACCTGGCTGATTACAATTTCAAAAAATATACATATTGATCTCATAAGAAAAAACAAAACCTCGATTAACCTATCTACATCTCAGAATCAGGAGGAAGAAGCCTATAGAATTATTGATGACAACCCCACACCGGAAGATAAAATCATCACAGAACAAAATTTAGCAAAATTATTATTAGACATCAAACAGTTGAAACCAAAATATCAAGAGGTTATTCATTTACGTTATTTTAAAGAATTGAGTTATAAAGAAATTTCTAATGAAATTAATGAGCCTATGAATAACGTTAAAATAAAACTTTTAAGGGCGAAAAAAATATTAGCAGAGATTATAAAAAAATCTTAATGAAAAAATTGATGTTTAAATCTTTAGGGCCTGGGTTGCTTTTTGCTGGAGCTGCTGTTGGAGTTTCTCATTTAGTTCAGTCTACTAGAGCAGGAGCAGATTTTGGTTTTGGTTTATTATGGGCACTATTAATTGCTGCGCTTTTTAAATATCCTTTTTTTCAATTTGGTCCTCGCTATGCTGCTGCTACGGGAGAGACATTATTAGATGGGTATAAAAAATTAGGAAAAGGTGTTTTGGTAGTTAGTTATAGCATTAGTTTTATTACTATGTTTATTATACAAGCTGCTGTTACTATAGTTACTGCAGGATTAGCCGTTAATCTTTTTGGATTTTTTGACATGGTTACTTGGTCTTTATTAATTACAATTCTTAGTATTTCTATATTACTTATTGGTAAATACAAACTTTTAGATGGCTTAATGAAATATGTTATTTTACTATTAACTATTTGTACACTTATAGCAGTTAGCGTGGCTCTCATGAAAAATAACCAGGAATTTACCTACACTCAAGTATTTCCTAAAGGAGCTGTTGAAATTACTTTTTTAATCGCATTTTTAGGTTGGATGCCAGCACCTCTAGATATTTCAATATGGCAATCTATATGGTCTATAGAAAAAGAAAAAACAACATCAAAAAGAACAACAACTAAACAAGCTATTTTCGATTTTAATGTTGGTTATCTAGGAACCATATTCTTAGCCTTATGTTTTGTGGTTTTAGGTTCTTTGGTAATGTATAATTCTGGTGAAAGTTTCTCTAACAAAGGAGATGTTTTTGCAGGACAATTAATAACATTGTATACTAAAAATTTAGGTAGTTTAGCTTATGTATTTATTGCCATAGCTGCTTTTACAACAATGTTTAGCACCACTATTACAACACTAGATGCTTCTCCTAGAACAATGTCTAAGGCCAATGATTTATTATTTTTAAAAAAAATAAAATTAGACTATTGGTTTTGGATTCTTCTTTTAGGAACCGGAACATACATACTCTTGAGATACTTCAGAAATGACATGGGGTTAATGGTAAAAATAGCAACTATATTATCTTTTCTGACAGCTCCTTTTTACGCAATTTTAAACTTTATTTTAATTAGTGGGAAACATACACCAAAGAAATACCACCCTTCTATCTACATGAAGATATTAAGTGTCTGTGGAATTATTTTTTTAATCGGATTTAGTGCCTGGTTCTTATTGAATATTTAATTGTTTTCTTCGTAACTTTGCATAAATTTTATAAATTATAAATGGCAAACGATACAATTGTTCTTCCTAGACGCGAAAAAAAACCAGATTGGTTACGTGTTAAGCTACCTGTAGGTAAAAAATACACTGAACTTAGAGGACTTGTAGATAAGTATAAATTAAACACTATTTGTACTAGTGGAAGTTGTCCTAACATGGGTGAATGTTGGGGAGAAGGTACCGCTACATTTATGATCTTAGGAAATATTTGTACTCGCTCTTGTGGTTTTTGTGGCGTTAAAACAGGACGACCTGAAACAGTGGAATGGGATGAGCCAGAGAAAGTGGCTAGGTCAATTAAAATAATGAATATTAAACATGCTGTAATTACCTCAGTAGATAGGGATGATTTAAAAGATGGAGGTTCAATTATTTGGGCAGAAACCGTAGAGGCTATACGAAGAGCAAATCCAAACACAACTTTAGAAACTTTGATTCCTGATTTTCAAGGAAAAACCTCACAGATAGATCGAATTATAGAAGTACATCCTGAAGTAGTCTCTCACAACATGGAAACTGTAAGAAGACTCACTAGAGAAGTTCGTATTCAAGCCAAATATGATAGAAGTTTGGGAGTTCTTAAATACCTGAAGGAAAAAGGAATGAGAACCAAAACAGGATTGATGTTAGGATTAGGAGAAACAGAGGAAGAAGTAATTCAAACTATGAAAGACTTACAAGGGGTTGGATTGGATGTTTTAACAATTGGTCAGTACTTACAACCTACAAAAAAACACCTACCAGTAAAAGAATTTATTACTCCTAATCAATTTAAAAAATATGAAACTTTAGGCTTAGAAATGGGCTTTATGTATGTAGAAAGTGGTGCATTGGTTCGTTCTTCATACAAAGCTCATAAGCACGCCAAGTAAAATTTTAGATTTTTTCATAAAAAATTAACCTATAAAGTTAATTAAATGTGAAAGTTATATTTTTTTAACATTAAAAAGTCTTTATAACTAATTCTGGCACAGTAGTTGAACTGTGAAATATAAAGATTGATTATTTGATTTTTTAAAGTGATTTGAATTAGTTTTAACTATAAAACCATCTCCTCGGAGATGGTTTTTTTAAATTTACAAATAATAGTACTTAGTTACGATTTATCAATTTCTTGTAGTTTTTTAGCTACTGCATCTACCTCATCTAATACTCTAAGTAAATTACCACTCCATAATTTCTCAATTTCATCTTCTGTATATCCTCTTTTTACAAGCTCTGCTGTTACATTTAATGTTTCTGAGGCATCATTCCATCCAAAAATTCCTCCTCCTCCATCAAAATCTGAACTTATACCAACATGATCTAACCCCATTTTTTCTATTAAATAATCTATATGATCTACAAAATCTGCAACATCCACTGGTTTTGGATCTGAATCATTCATCATTAAAGTAGCCTCTTTTGACATTGCTCTATATTCCTTTACATAGGTTTCTCGGTCAGTAACCTCTAATTTTCTAATCTGATCCCAAGACAACATCTCCATTCCTCTTTCTTTGGCTAAATTTTCAATTTTTTCAGAGATAGCAGTTGAATATGCATTATGTTTTTCTGAGCTCACATAAGAGCTAAAAGCTACTGTTTGAACTACCCCACCATTAGACTTCATCCATTCTAATTGCTCATCATCTAAATTTCTACTATGATTGCATAAAGCTCTTGCTGATGAATGAGATGCTATAATTGGAGCCTTTGATAGAGATATCATGTCTTTAATAGATTGTTTAGAAGGATGAGAAACATCGATCATCATACCCCATTTGTTCATTTCCTTAATAACCTGCTTTCCTAGATTACTCACTCCTTTGTCTATCCACAAACTATCTTTTTCTCCAGTATTTGAGTCACAAAACTGACTATGACCGTTGTGAGATAATGACATATATCTAGCTCCTCTGTCATAAAATTCTTTTACTCTAGATATATCTGTACCTAGTGGATAAGCATTCTCTACTCCTATCATAGCTATTTTCTTACCTTCAGCATGTAGTTCTCTAGCTTCTTTAGAACTGACTGCTAACCCTATTCTTTGAGGTGCAATTTCTTTAGTTAATCTTTCTATAGCATCAAATTTACTAATTGCATTTTCATAAGCTTTATCATATCCTTCTGGAGTTAACTCACCTTGACCTGTATAAACTATAAACCATGCAACATCTAATCCACCAGTTTCCATATTGGGAAGATTTACCTGATTTCCTAGATTTTTTGTATAGTTTTTGTCAGCTGTAAAATTAGAAACATTAATATCTACATGAGTATCAAGGACTAATACTCTATTGTGAATAACTTTTGCTTTTTCTAAAACTTTATCTGAATAATTCATAGGATTATTTGAAGGTTGTTGAATAGTAGTACATGATACAATAAACAATATAAAAAAGGTAATTTTAAAAATCTTCATAATTAATAATTTCATTATTAATCATAAAGATACTAATCTTACTTGATTATTGTAAATAATCTTGATGTAGAAATAAAACCTAAATAAATCCTTGTTCACGCATCCAATCATCATTAAACATTTTCCCAACGTATCTGCTTCCATGATCATGAAACAATACTACTACCACATCATCTTTTGTAAAATGTTCTTTTAATTGCAGGAGTCCCTTAATTGCTGCTCCTGCAGAATTGCCCAAAAACATTCCTTCTTCTTTTGCAAGTCTTTGGGTATAAATTGCTGCATCTTTATCAGTTACTTTAGTAAATCCATCAATCAAAGAAAAATTTACATTCAGTGGTAAGATATCTTCTCCAATACCCTCAGTAACATATGGATAAATCTCCTTTTCATCAAAAATACCAGTTTCGTGATATTTTTTAAAAACTGAACCGTATGTATCTATTCCCCAAATTTTGATATTGGGATTCATCATTTTCAAATAGCTTCCAACACCAGAAATAGTTCCACCTGTTCCAACTCCAACAACAAAGTGAGTTATTTTACCATTAGTTTGTTCCCAAATTTCTGGACCTGTGCTTCTAAAATGAGCTTTGCAATTACTTGGATTATCATATTGGTTTACATACCAAGAATTTGGAGTTTCTCTTCCTAATTTTTTAGACACTGAATAATAAGATTTGGGGTCATCTGGTTCAACATCAGTTGGGCAAACAACTACCTCTGCTCCTACTGCTCTAAGAATATCAACTTTTTCTTTGGATTGTTTATCTGCCATTACAAAAATACACTTATAGCCTTTAATTACAGCTGCCAGTGCTAATCCCATACCTGTATTCCCTGAAGTGCCCTCAATGATAGTTCCTCCTGGTTTTAAACGTCCATCAGCTTCTGCATCTTCAATCATCTGTAGGGCCATTCTATCTTTTACAGAATTTCCTGGATTAAAAGTTTCATATTTTGAAAGAACTAAACATGGTAAATCTTTTGTCAAATGATTTATCTTGACTAATGGAGTATTTCCAATAGTTTCTAAAATATTATTAGCGTATTGCATTCATTTATTTATTATGGTGTAAAGGAACAAAATATTTTAGAGATAACCTTCTAGACACTTGTGTTTTCAAAAGGTGATTATTAAGCAAATTTGATAGATTTAGAAGGCTCAATCTTTGTAATAATAGTAGAAGGAATAATTAACATTACAAAACACACTATTAAGGTCCCAATATTTAATAAAACTATAGATAACATATTAATACTTACGGGGACTTCTGAAACATAATATGTAGCTGGATCTAGGGTAATTATTCCTCCGTATTTCTGAATAAAAAGCAGCATTAAACCTACTAAATTTCCCCAAAATAATCCAATAAAAATTAAGTAAGAAGCATTGTACAAAAAAATCTTTCGTATGCTCCAATTAGAACTCCCCAAAGACTTCAAAACACCCACCATAGGTATTCTCTCTAAAATCAAAACTAAAAGTGCAGTAATCATATTAATTCCTGCTACTAGGATCATAATTATAATAATAAACCAAGTATTATTATCAAAAAGTTCTATCCATTCAAAAAGAGCAGGGTATTTTGCAGCTATAGTGGTAGCATCTAAAGTTGAATCTATCTCTCTATAAATCTCGTTCCCTTTAAGATTTAAATCATCAAAATTTTCTAAAATAATTTCAAACCCTCCAACTTCATTTGATTTCCACTTATTTAATCTTTGAACTTGCCTAATATCTCCTATCATCATATTTTTATCAAATTCCATAAAACCAGTATCATAGACACCTACGATAACTAATTTTCTATTTGAAGGCAATTTATTAGTATTACTCTTAAAGAAGGTTACATTAATTGTATCATTTAATTGTAATTTTAATCTATTGATGACTGTTGATGACAATAGAATATCTCTCGTTCTTTTTTGATTAAAGTTTGGAAGACTTCCTGAAATTAAATATTCCTTAAAAAAAGTCCAATCATAATCTGAAGAAACTCCTTTAAAAATTATTCCCTCAAAATCTGTTTTTGTTCTAATTAACCCAACTTGATTAGCATAAACTTGAACGTTTTTTATTCCTTCTATGTTTGAAAAACTTGGATAAAATTTCTGATTTTTATCAATAGGAATAACAGAACCATCAGAATTATTAGCATCATAATTTGTAATTTGAACATGCCCTTTAAAACCAGAAATTTTACTTCTTATTTTCTCTCGAAGACCACCTCCTGTAGCTATTGCAATTAACATAACTATCATTCCTAATGAAATTGCTATGATAGCTATTTTTATTATTGGAGATGAAATACTATTTTTATACTCTTTGCTAGAGATAATGCGTTTCGCCAAAAATAATTCGTAATTCAATGCTATGATTTTAACTATACGTAAAAATACATATTTATTTATTCTTCTAGTAATTAGTTCTTCAATCGTTTCCTTTGGTCAAAAACCAAAATCTATGCACTATATACAAACTGGTGCAGATCAAATTGACTCATATTTACCAATATTAAAAGGAAAAAAAATTGCGATTGTTGCAAATCAAACCTCAGTTATTTCTGATAGAAAAAAAACTACACACCTGGTAGATAGTCTAGTTTCATTAAATTTAAATATAAAAAAAGTATTTGCTCCAGAGCATGGTTTTAGAGGCAAGGCAGATGCGGGAGAATCTATAGAAGATGGAGTAGATAAAAAAACAAAACTTCCAATTATTTCTCTTTACGGGAAAAATAAAAAACCTACTAGAGATCAATTAAAAGGAATTAATTTAGTAATCTTTGATATTCAAGATGTAGGCGCTAGATTTTATACATACATCTCTACATTACATTATGTTATGGAAGCTTGTGCAGAACTAAATATCCCATTAATATTGTTAGATAGACCAAATCCTAATGGGCATTATATTGATGGTCCTGTTTTAGAAACTGATCACAAAAGTTTTGTAGGAATGCACCCCGTTCCTGTTGTTTATGGAATGACAATTGGTGAATATGGTCAAATGATTAATGGAGAAAAATGGTTGAGAGACGGTGTTAAGGCGTCATTAACAGTAATTAAATTAAAAAACTACACTCACAATTCAGAATATATCTTACCTATTAAACCTTCACCTAACCTTCCTAATGAGAAGTCCGTTAATTTATACCCTAGTTTATGTTTTTTTGAGGGAACAAACGTTAGTGCTGGTCGCGGAACAGATATGCAGTTTCAAATTTATGGTTCACCTTTTTTAAACAAAAAAAGTAAGTTTACGTTTACTGCTGTTCCAAATGAAGGTTCAAAATACCCAAAACATGCTTATGCTATATCATATGGTGAAGATTTAAGAAAAGTAAACAAACTAAGCAACATCAATCTAAGTTGGTTGATAAAAGCCTACAAACAAAATAGAACTAAAAGTTTTTTTAATTCTTTTTTCACAAAATTAGCTGGAACAAAATCCTTACAAACTCAACTAGAAAAAGAAGTTTCAGAGTCTGTTATTAGAGCTTCCTGGAGGAAAGGCCTAGATAAGTTTAAGATTGTTAGAAATAAATATTTGATTTATTAATAACCTATTTTACCAAATCAGCAGAGTTGGTTGGTTTTTTATACTTCTGAAAAGGTTGTTTTAATAATTCTTTTAAAGACGAATTATTTGCTTCATCAGGAAAAGTATCTACACCATACACAATTTTATCTCTATCTAAATGCAAATAAGTACCCAATAAACGATCCCAAATTGAAAAAATATTTCCATAATTAGCATCTGTGTATGGTAATAGGTTGTGATGATGAACTTTATGCATGTCAGGAGAGACAATCACATAACTTAATAGTTTATCTACAGACCTTGGAATCTTAATATTGGCATGATTAAATTGTGTAAAAACCAAAGACATCGATTGATATATCATAACAATAGCAATAGGAGCACCAACTACCAATACACCAAACAATGTAAACCCAAAACGAATTACACTCTCTAGAGGATGATGTCTATTAGCTGTAGTAGTATCTACTTTATGATCTGAATGATGGACCAAATGAATCATCCACAAAGGTTTAATCTTATGTTCTGTATAATGAGCTAAATAAGCACCAAAAAAATCTAATAAAACTACCCCCAATAAAATATACAACCATAGTGGCATTTCTGGCATCCAATTAATAATTCCAAAATTATTGATCTGTACCCAATCTGCTGTAAATAAAAGCAAAAAAGCTAATGAAAAATTGATGATAACTGTGGTTGCTGTAAAAAATAAATTAGGAATGGCATGCTTCCATTTTTTGTAGTTAAAAAGGAACAAAGGCAGTGCACCTTCTAAAAGCCAAAAAAAAGTAATACCGCCAACAAGTAACAAGCTTCTATGTGAAGAAGGTATGGTTTCAAAATAATTGAATAAAGTTTCCAAAGTAGCTAAAAGTTTGCACTAAAATACAGAAAGTTTTTAACTTACACAGATAGAGTGTGTCTTTAAAATCAATAAAAAACTAATAACTTAACTTCGTTTTACTTTTTTATTATAGTGCAACGGAATTCGTTTTTTTAAGTTTTCTATAATTGTATAAGCTGCTGGGCAAACTTCAGTATTTGCAGCAGTTAAATCTGTAATCTGTATGAATTTCTTTCTATTTGTATGAGGATATTCAGAACATGCTTTGGGTCTAACATTGTATATAAAGCATGAATTATCAGATTCATCAAAAAAAGAACACGGAGCAGTTTTTAAAACCATAAAATCATCTTGATCTCTTTCTAAATACTGATCTATGAAATTGCGTTCTTTCATCTTTAAATGCTTAGAAATACGCTGAATATCTTTTTCTATAAATATAGGACTGGTTGTTTTACAACAATTTCCACAAGACAAGCAATCTGTTTTTTTAAACTCATTCTCATGCAGCTCTTTCATCACAACATCTAAATTCTTGGGCGTTCTCTTCTTTAGCATTTTAAAGTACTTTCTAGTCTCAGGCAAGGTTTCCTTAGATAATTTTGGTAGTTGTTTTAAACGTTTTTCCATGCTAATAAAGTGAGTTTTTGACCTAGCTACAGCAAACACAATTGTCTACTAGAATTAGTATCTAGTGTTAAAGCTAAAGCATTGCAAAAGTACCAATAAAATCTACTTAAACATCTATCATAAAAACAAATAAAATATGTAATTTTGTACTTCAATTTAAAATACTCAATGAATATTCAAACCCTTTTAGAAGCTAAAGTAAAAGAAGGTTTTTTAACACTTTTTGAAACTACAATTCCATCGGTTGAATTTCAGGTTACGCGAAAAGATTTTGAAGGAGATATTACCATTGTTGTTTTTCCTATGCTCAGGTACAAGAAAGGAAATCCAATTCAAATAGGTGAAACTATTGGAAAGTATTTGGTTGAAAACATTGAAGAAGTTGTTTCCTATAACGTGGTTAAAGGATTTTTAAATTTAGTTATAGATGATCGTTTTTATCTTCAGTCTTTTTACACTATTTTTAAACAAGAATCTTATGGCTTTTGCTCCGACTCTAAAAATGTTGTGATGGTTGAATATTCTTCACCTAACACTAATAAGCCTCTTCACTTGGGTCATGTAAGAAATAATTTACTTGGGTATTCGGTAGCTGAAATCTTAAAAGCATCCGGAAATAAAGTATATAAAACTCAGATAATCAATGATCGTGGTATCCACATTTGCAAGTCAATGTTAGCGTGGAAAAAGTATGGAAACTCAGAGACTCCAGTATCAAAAGGAATGAAGGGAGATAGTTTTGTTGGGTTTTATTATGTGAAATTTAATGACGAATATAAAAAAGAGATTAACAACCTAATATCTGATGGATTAACTGAAGAAGAAGCAAAAAAACAAGCGCCTATTCTAATTGAAGCACAAAAGATGTTGTTAAAATGGGAGGCAGGAGATCCAGAAACTGTTTCTCTATGGAAAATGATGAATGAATGGGTGTACGATGGATTTAAAATTACTTACCAAAATTTAGGTGTAAATTTTGATACTTTATATTATGAAAGTGACACTTATTTATTAGGTAAAGATGTTATTGAAGATGGATTAACTCGTGAAGTATTCTTTAAAAAAGATGATGGTTCTGTATGGTGTGATTTAACTGACGAAGGATTAGATGAAAAGCTAGTTCTTAGATCAGACGGAACAGCTGTTTATATGACTCAAGATATTGGAACTGCCATCCAACGTGTCAAAGATCATTCAGATATCAATGGAATGGTTTACACAGTTGGAAATGAACAAGACTATCATTTCAAAGTCTTATTTTTAATTTTAAAGAAATTAGGGTTTTCATGGGCAGCACAACTATATCATCTAAGTTATGGTATGGTAGATTTACCCTCAGGAAAAATGAAATCTAGAGAGGGAACAGTAGTTGATGCTGATGAGCTAATGCAAGAAATGACAGATACTGCAAAAAGTATTTCTCAAGAATTAGGAAAGTTAGACGGGTATTCGGAGGACGAAAAAATAGACTTATATCGAATGATTGGGCTAGGTGCACTTAAATATTTTATTTTAAAGGTAGATCCAAAGAAGCGTATATTATTTGACCCCAAATCTTCTGTAGATTTCCAAGGTAATACTGGTCCGTTTATTCAATATACATTCGCAAGAATACAATCAATTCTTCGTAAAGCTACTTTTAAATATGATGAGCCAGTAGATATTGCTAGTATGTCTTTACATTTAAAAGAAAAAGAATTAATTAAACAAATAGAATTGTATCCAGATATAATTCAACAAGCAGCAAAAAACTTTTCACCTGCACTTATTGCTAATTACACATATGACTTGGTAAAAGAATTTAATTCCTTCTATCAAAATGTATCCATATTAGGAGAAACAGATGAAACAAAAAAAATAATACGAGTTCAATTGGCGTGTAAAGTTGCTGAAATTATTAAATCTGCATTCAGTTTATTGGGCATAGATGTACCCAATAGAATGTAATATATGGTGTCTGTAGGGAGTTAAAGACACCTCAATAAAATTTTAAAACTCTGCGTAAATATTCTTAAAAAGTAAAAAAATGAAATATGATATCATCATTGTTGGAAGTGGTCCTGGAGGATATGTCACTGCCATCAGAGCTTCTCAACTAGGTTTTAAAACAGCTGTTGTAGAAAAAGAAAGTCTAGGAGGTGTTTGTTTAAACTGGGGATGTATTCCTACAAAAGCTTTATTAAAAAGTGCACAAGTATATGACTACCTTAAGCATGTAGATCAATATGGTTTAAAAGCTGAATCTATAGATAAAGATTTTAACGCAGTAGTATCTAGAAGTAGAAATATAGCCAATGGAATGAGCAAAGGTGTTCAATTCTTAATGAAAAAGAATAAAATAGATATTATTGACGGTTTTGGAAAAGTTAAGACGGGTAAAAAAGTTGCTGTTACCAGCGAAGATGGAAAGTTAAAAGAATACAGTGCCGATCATATTATTATTGCTACTGGAGCTAGATCTAGAGAATTACCTAACCTACCACAAGACGGTGAAAAAGTAATTGGATACAGAAAAGCGATGACTTTACCTTCTCAGCCAAAATCTATGATAGTTGTTGGTTCTGGTGCTATTGGAGTTGAATTTGCACATTTTTACAATGCTATGGGAACAAAAGTAACTATTGTAGAGTATCTACCAAATCTTGTTCCACTAGAAGATAAAGATGTTTCTAAACAATTTGAACGATCCTTTAAAAAAGCAGGTATTAAAGTTATGACAAATGCTTCAGTGGAATCTGTAGATACTACTGGAAAAGGGGTAAAAGCTACTGTTAAAACTAAAAAAGGTGAAGAAATTTTAGAAGCTGATATTGTTTTATCTGCCGTAGGTATAAAAACTAATATAGAAAATATCGGATTAGAAGATGTAGGGATCATTACAGACAGAGACAAAATATTAGTAAATGACTGGTATCAAACTAATATTCCGGGATATTATGCTATTGGTGATGTAGTACCCGGGCCTGCATTAGCGCATGTTGCCTCAGCTGAAGGAATTACATGTGTAGAAAAAATAGCTGGTTTACATTCTGAAAAAATAGACTATGGGAACATTCCTGGATGTACCTATGCGAGTCCTGAAATTGCTTCTGTTGGACTTACTGAAGACCAAGCTAAAGATCAAGGATATGAAATAAAGGTTGGTAAGTTTCCTTTTTCTGCCTCAGGAAAAGCAACTGCCGCTGGAACACCAGATGGTTTTGTTAAAGTAATCTTTGATGCAAAATATGGAGAATGGTTGGGTTGCCATATGATTGGTGCTGGAGTAACAGATATGATTGCAGAAGCAGTATTAGGAAGAAAACTAGAAACTACTGGGCATGAAGTTTTAAAAACAATTCACCCTCACCCTACTATGAGTGAGGCAGTAATGGAGGCTGTTGCTGAAGCTTATGATGAAGTAATACATTTATAAAAAAAATAAAATCAAAAAAACCGAAGAGATTTCTTCGGTTTTTTTGTGGCATAGTTTTTGATAATTTATTTGTAATAAATTTAAATCCAAAATACTTTTATTTTAAACTGTATTTTGTGGGAACTGTTGTAAAGAAAAAGAGAATAACCCCTAAACCAAAGTTGCTAGCTTTGGTTTTTGTAATTTACAAACCTTACTACTTAAAGTATCTATTAAAATCCTAAATTTGTATTCAACTTCAATAAGAATGCTATTTTTGTTTGCTAACATTTACATATGATTCAAATAACTAATTACAAAGGATTTCTTATAGAAACTCTAAAAGCCATTATCAAACTTTGTATTGCTGGTTTCCTCATTGGATTCTTAAAATCTTATGATGCTATCATAGCAATTATTTTGTTTTTAAAAATTCTTCATGTTATTTATAAAAATATTATCATCGCTGAAACTAAAAACTGGATATTACTCATTGGAATGATAGTAACCGGTTTAGCTGGAATGATTGGAGAAAATTGGGGTGTGAGTAATTCATATTGGGAATACCATAAAGTATCTAGAGAACTCCCTTTATGGCTTCCTTTTGCTTGGATATTAGCCTTTTATTTCTTGTACAGTATTGAATCTAGATTGATTCCTTACTTAAAGTACAAAACAATTAAAAATAAACTTATGATAGCTTTTTGGCTTTCACTTCTTCTTCCAGCTTTTGGTGAAATTATTACAATTAATCTAGGTGTTTGGACATACTATTGGCCATATCAAGTATTTGGTGTTCCTCTTTATGCATTCATGTGTTTAGTTTTTGTTCACATGATAGTTTATGGGATATTAGCATTTATCTGCAAAAAGAAAAATATCAATGATGTTGTTTTTACTTAAAATAATATTTTAATATTGCCAAGCTATTATTCGAGTAACTTTATTTCCTTGATGCATAGGAATTATTTTCATTGTTTTTACATTAAGTTTGACTCCAGATTTCTGAAGACTTTTAATGGTTTCCTTTTTTGAAACTAAACTAGTAAACCAAAGACTACTATTTTTATATAATGAGCTCTGATATAGGTAATTATGCAAAAAAGCTTTTTCTCCACCAGGATACCATAATTCATTATTATTGCCAGAAAAATTACGAACAGTATTTGTTCCTAAGTTTCTGTTTTTTCTTGCATTCGCTCCCCTAGCCTCTTTTTCAGATTTATAAAAAGGAGGATTACAAATAACTGCGGAAAAAGAGTCTCCTTTTTCAATTATTCCCTCTAAAATATTTCCTTCATCAAACTGTTGTCTCAAAATTATCTTATTACTAAGATTGTTGTCATCTATAATATCTTGAGCGGTATCAAGTGAATCTAATTCTATATCTGTTGCAACAAAATTCCAATCATATTCCTTAACACCTAGTAAAGGGTAAATACATGTTGCACCAGTTCCTATGTCTAAAACTGTAATTTTATCTATATTTTTAGAATCTGATAACAATTCAGAAACATAATGAATATAGTCTACTCGACCTGGTATTGGAGGACATAAATTTTCATCAGGAAAGACCCATTTATTTATTCCATAATAGACCTGTAACAAAGTAAGATTTAATTCTTTTACCGCTTTAGGATCAGAAAAATCTATAGTAAGGTTTCCATAATCATTTTTAGTAACATAAGAGATTAAATTATTATTGTGTTTGGTTAAAACATCAAAATCATAACCTTTTTTATGCTTATTTCTAGGATGCAATCCCGGCTTAAGTTTCATGTTAGAGTTCTAAGATAGTAAATGCTTGTTCTAGTGGTTTTAATGATTCTTTTAATGCGATAATTAAGTCGTATCCGTGTGCTAAATAATACTCAGAAAAATTTCGCTGACGCTCTTCTAAGCTTTTA
>Ga0233438_10000499_pt1 | contig 50010 bp, 31 predicted proteins | sample SI_123_September_FD_182720 | JGI IMG/M metagenome (GOLD analysis project Ga0233438, IMG submission 182720) | Seawater microbial communities from Saanich Inlet, British Columbia, Canada - SI_123_September2016_10_MG | ecosystem: Environmental > Aquatic > Marine > Inlet | place: Canada: British...
CGCTTGGATCGATACCAGCACAGGGAGTATTATAAACGAAAAGGGTGAAGCGATTTGTACCTTTTTTTTGACAGCGGAGTAATAGAAAAAAGTTTATCTTAATTGCTAAAATCTTTTAAAGCATGACGCAAACGCAAAAAAATTATCGTAACGCATTTATATTTTTAACCTCTTTATTTTTCCTTTGGGGGTTTATCACCGTCTTGGTTGACAGCCTAATTCCACGAATACGGGATTTGTTTACGCTTACTTATTTTCAAGCGGGACTGGTTCAGTTTGCTTTTTTTGGTGCTTATTTTGTGTTGTCCATACCTGCAGGCTTCCTACTCTCAAAAATCGGATACAAAAAAGGGATTATTTTAGGCCTTATTACCATGGCCGTAGGTTGTGCACTCTTTTACCCTGCAGCATCCTACCGAACCTTTTCTGTTTTTCTTTTGGCATACTTTATACTAGCGGGTGGAATTACTATTTTGCAGGTTGCTGCAAACCCCTATGTAGCTGTGTTGGGTTCTGAAGAAGGTGCTTCAAGTAGGCTTAATTTGTCACAAGCATTTAATTCGTTTGGAACATCCATTGCTCCTATTCTTGGCGCTTCATTTATTTTAAGCGATAAAGTTAAATCCAAGGAAGAAATCGGCTCTCTAGGGCAAGTCGCAAAGGATTCATATCTAGCCGCAGAAGCCGCAGCTGTACAATCACCTTTTATCATCATTACATTATTTATTCTTGCATTAGCCGTTGTTTTTATGAGAGTAAGGCTGCCTAAAATGCTAAGCACTTCACCTAAAAATGGGTATTTGATGTTATTGAAAAATAAATCTCTAATGTTGGGCGCATTAGGAATTTTTATTTATGTAGGCGCTGAAGTTTCCATTGGGAGTTATCTTATAAATTATTTCTACGATATGAACTTAACTTCTGCTATTAAAGAAAATGGAATGCTTGCATCGATTTCGTCAACCCTTTTGGGCAAGAATCTTTCTTTTGTAGACGACTATGGCATCCTGGGTTCTTTCGTAACATTCTATTGGAGCGGTGCCATGATTGGCAGATTTATAGGTTCATACCTAACCAATATTGTTAAACCAGCACGCGTACTATCCTTTTTTGCCTTAGGCGCTTTAACCTTGGTCTTTGTATCTGCACAAACAATGGGGTTGGTTTCTATGGTTTCCATATTGGCTGTAGGACTTTTTAACTCTATCATGTTTCCAACGATTTTTAGTTTATCTCTAGAGGGGTTAGAAGATTTAAAGCCCCAAGCCTCAGGAATTTTGTGTACCATGATTGTGGGCGGTGCAATTATACCTCCTATGTATGGATACCTTACAGACCTCTATGGATTTAAATGGGCACTTTCATTATTGCTTATATGCTACTCATATATCTACTTTTTTGGAAAATTACAACAGCGTAAAAGCAACTTATAATACGTTATGTTCGTAGAGGTTTGTGCAAATAGTTTTCGGTCTGCTCTAAATGCCCAAAACGCAGGTGCAAATCGAATCGAGCTCTGCTCGGAGCTTGCTGTTGGTGGAATTACACCCTCTTATGGATTACTTAAGGAAGTTTTCTCAAACCTTACGATCTCAATTCACGTATTGATTCGTCCACGAAGTGGAGATTTTTGCTATTCTGATACAGATTTTGAAATTATGAAACATGATATCAATCTTTGTAAAAAATTAGGTTGTCATGGAATTGTTTCTGGTATGCTTCACCAAGGTATGAACATTGACATTGAACGAACAAGAGAACTGATAGCTCTTGCCGACCCATTGCCATTTACCTTTCATCGAGCATTCGACTCGGTCCCAAATCCATTACAAGCGGTAAAAGTCTTGGAGGATGTTGGTGTCAAGCGTATTTTGACTTCTGGACAACAACCAACTGCTGTAAAAGGATTAACCCTACTTCGCGAGTTACAAGAAAATTTTAGTGGAATTATCATTCCTGCCTCTGATATAAATCCCAAAAATATCAAACAATTTGTAGATGGCACTTTTAAAGAAATTCATTTCTCCGCATCTAGTCAAGAAAAGAGAATTGCAAAACAATTTATTCCAATAAACTCCACAAAACACTTTGACGAAACTCACCAAACCTTCGCCGATCAACAAACGATAAAACAAATGATATCATTAATTAATGAATAAATTAAATCCAACAATTATTCTCGTTCTGGTACTTTTCGCCAGTTGTCACCAAAAAAAACAACTTCCTTCTATTGTCCCTTTGGAATCCGATTGGTCGTTTCGTTTTATGAATTCCAATGATTGGTTTCCAGCAACTGTCCCTGGAAATATATATTCGGATTTGATCGATAATCAGTTGATTGAAGATCCATTTATCGGAGCAAACGAAACTAAAGTACAATGGGTTGCTGATTCAACTTGGGTATATCAAACCCATTTTGATGTTTCGGCAAGTACGCTCAATAAAAAAAATATCCAACTTGAATTTGAGGGTCTTGACACCTATGCAAAAGTATATTTAAATGACAGTCTGATATTATCTAGCAACAATGCTTTTCGAAATTTTAAGGTTTCTGTTGGAGACTTTATTTCATCTCGCAACACCTTAGCTGTTCACTTTTCACCAACACAAATCACAGAGGAAATCGAGAAAAACAAACTCGATTATACCCTTCCTGAGGGAAATCGTGTGTTTACACGTAAAGCTCAGTTTCAGTACGGATGGGATTGGGGCCCCAAACTAAATACAATGGGGATTTGGAAAGATGTTTCTCTTCAAGCATGGAACGAATCGAAGATTGACAATGTGTATCTAAAAAAGGATTCCTATACAGATGAGCAAGCACGTTTTACAGCGATCGTTACCTTGACAAGCCCACCAGAAGAGTCAAATTCAGTTAAAGTATTTATAGATGGTCAAGAGTTCTCATTGCAAATTCCAGCTGAAATACAAACCAATCAATTTGAAATTCCAATCACAATCGAAGACCCCGTATTCTGGTGGCCTCACAATCTGGGAATTCCGCACCTGTATGAAGTTGAAGTTCAGTTGGTAAAAGATGGTGTTATTAGAGATGAGGTAATCGTGAATCACGGCGTTCGCAATGTATCTCTTATCTCAGAGGAAGATAAGCATGGTCAATCCTTTTATTTTGATGTCAATGGAATCCCTGTTTATATGAAAGGAGCTAATTATATTCCACAACACAGTTTACAAAACCGTGTGACAGACGCACATTATGAAAACTTACTCCAAGATGCTGTTGATGCCAATATGAATATGCTGCGCGTATGGGGTGGCGGCATTTATGAAAATGATGTGTTTTATGATCTCTGTGATAAGAAAGGAATACTCGTATGGCAAGACTTTATGTATGCCTGCGCCATGTATCCAGGTGATGAAGCGTTTTTGGAAAATGCCAAGCAAGAAGCAGAAGACCAACTCCTACGCTTGCGAAACCACCCAAGTATTGTGTTGTGGTGTGGAAATAATGAAAATTCGGAGGGTTGGCACAGATGGGGCTGGCAAGATGATAAGACCCAAGGCCAAAAAGACAAAATATGGGGAGACTACTTAAAACTATTTGACAGCATTTTACCAGAAGAAGTCGCAAAACACACCCAACTTGACTATTGGGAAAGTTCCCCAAAGTATGGACGTGGAAATCCAAAATATCAGTTTGAAGGTGACGCACATGACTGGTGGGTGTGGCATGATGGTTATCCGTTTGAGCATTTTGAAGACTTTGTCCCTCGCTTTATGAGTGAATTTGGGTTTCAATCCTTTCCAAGCATGGATGCGATGAAATTCATCAATCGGTCAGAAGAAATTCAAATTGACACAGAGGGGATGAGATCACACCAAAAGCATCATCGCGGCTATGAGCTTATTGACCTATATATGGAAAGGGATTATAAAGTACCAGAGAACGATGAAGACTATGTGTATGTGAGTCAGTTGGTTCAAGCGCGTGGTATACGAATGGGAATTGAGGCGCATAGAAGAGCAAAGCCCTATAATATGGGTACTCTCTTCTGGCAACTCAACGACTGTTGGCCAGGGATTTCATGGTCGAGTATCGACCATTTTGGCAATTGGAAAGCATTGCACTACGAGGCAAAAGAAGCCTTTGAAAATGTTTTGATCTCATTTGAGCGTAAAGGAGATGAAGTTGAGATTTATATTGTGAATGACCAATTAAATACGATCGACGAAATGCTAGAAGTTAGACTGATAGATTTTCATGGAAATGAATTGTGGAAATCGTCAAAAGCCATAAGTGTTTCAGGAAACAGCAGCATACTGGTTGAGTCTTTTTCAATTGATCGCTTTGTTGAAATCCAATGGAATCAGGTCATGTTAGAGGCGCACTACGGTGATTATTCAAGCTCCTACTTTTTTATAAAGCCAAAGAATTTGGCACTGGAGAATGGAGATATTGATATTGAGATCCAAAAAGTAGATGAAGGGTTTTCCATTGAACTCAAATCGCAGGTGTTTCAAAAAAACGTCATGCTAATGGTTTCTGCCCAGGGTCACTTTTCTGATAACTATTTTGATTTGAAGCCCAACGAAATAAAAACAGTTTTATTTAAAACAAACGCTTCATCAATTAACGAACTGACCTACAAAAGCTTAAATCAACTCCAAGGGAAATAAGCAACAAAAAAATTGGTTTCTAAAAATAAAAAAGCCTGCAAAAAGCAGGCTTTTTTCAAACTAACTAAATATGAAAAACCAATTAGAACTATTTAGCAAACCACAATTTCGTTGTCATTTTATCAGCACCCTGCTGAGAAATAGCTGCGTTTGCGTTTTCAGCATTTGAGCTGTAAACACTAGTCCCATATCTTAGTCTATGTGCTTGCAAACCATTCATTTCACCAGCAAAACTGATAATATCATTATTGTCAGAAGTTATAACAGCAGAAGCAGGATAACCAGTATCTCTAACAATAGACCAACCTTCGTAACCGTTGGTGTAGTTAGCTAACCAGCGTTGCGTTGCTATTTTCTCAAGCTTTTCCTCATTAGTTCCACCAGTTAATGAACCCATATCGGACGCTGAAAATTCAGCTGTTGGAGCTACATTCCAAATAGCCATTGCCTTTTCTAAGCCTAACTGATAATAAGTGTTTGCATCTCCAGTAGCAAGTCCTTTCACAATTGCCTCGGCTATCATAAAATGTGAATCAGCTGATGTCATTACTACGGTAGGATACAATGGCATACCCTCATTAGTTTTTTGAGTGATAATATCTGCTGGGTCAGAAAACATTTTTGCATTCATATATCCTTTAATCTTACCACTTAATCTTGAAGGTAAGCCAACATAATTAGTGTTTTCTGGCATTGTTATAGTTAAATCAGTTGCTGTTTCAACCCAAGTATAATCTGTGTCCAGTACAAGTCCAGAGTGATCTAATGTACTTTTCAAAAAAGCAACATGGTCATCGATTAAATCAAAATTCTCACTATCAGAAGTAGGCTTTGTTATTGTAATTGTTCCACCTACTGAAGGTTTTGCAATTTTGGTCAACCTGGGGTCATCACTGGTTTTTAAAACATTAATCAATGTCTCTGTAGTTTTCCACTGGCTATTAGAAAAACTATGCCAAACATCTCCGTATGAAGATGAACCACCCCAGATGTTTGTCTCATCTGCATATCCCTCGAACATTGCATCCTCATCAGCTAATACACCTGATGAAATTGCTTCTATTACCGCATTGTCAGAGAAATCTTCTCCTACACCACCGTGAGCTCTTAATGCAACACGCAGCTTTATACTATTTGCTAATTTTTTCCAATTTTGCATATTGCCTTTGAAGATTACATCATTTTCACCAAGTACACCAAATCCACTACCTGCTTCAGTATTACTTCCAATAATTTCAATTGCCTTGTCAAGATCAGCAACAATCCCTTTATATACAGTAAGTTGATCGTCATATTTCGGTAATTTTATGTTTGGATCAGACGCCTCTGTGAATGGGATCATGCCAAATGCTTCAGTAAAAAGCTGATAATAATATCCTTTCATTACCAACCCAAGAGCATAATACATCTCATCTTCAAGAGGGCCTCCTTCACCAACATTATTCATATATGAGGTTAAATCACTATTGTAACCTGCTAGCCAGTCCCAACAACCTAGGTCAGTATAAAAACTATTGTATACCCATCCTAAATCACCATTCCAAGCATGATTATCAAGATCATAGCTATGGCCTGCATATCCATTTGCTATTTGACCAGAAAATCCATCGGGGTGAATTATATCTCCGAACCATAAAGGAATCATTGTGGGTCTCAAAAGCTTTTGTTGAATATTAGTTACAAAAAATTTAGCACTAATATCATCAGTGGAAAGTGCGTCTGGTTGTGTATTTATTTCATTGAAGTCATCAGTACATGATACTGTAAAAACGAGAAATAAAGTTGCTAAAATTAAAATTATATTTTTCATTGTTTAAAATTTTTAGTTTTAAAAGTTTAAAGTTAAATTCAATCCTAAACTTCTTAATGTTGGCATAGCGTTGTGTGACATACCTTGTACGCCAATTGACGTACCTAACATTGATTCAGGATCAATATCTTCAGCATTTTTTGATAAGAAAAATAAATTTCTTCCTACAAATTGAATGCTTGCGCTTTGAATTCCAAAAGATGATGACAATTCAGAAATATCATAGCCGATTGCTAATTCTCTAAGTCTAATATTGTCTTGATCATAAACGTATCCACCAGAAATTTCAGACATTGCTGTCCAATATTCTTCTCCTGAAATTTTTTCTGTATTAGCAGATCCAGTACCAGTGTTTGTACCTTGTACTGTCACTCCTCCATCTCTGTATTGTAAGCTTCTCTCGGAAACTCCTACTCTGTCCAGATCAGCAGATGTTTGTGAATAAACTTGACCACCAATACGAGCATCAATCAAGAAACTCATGGAGAAATCTTTATACTTAATAGAATTTGACCATCCAGCTAGGAAGTCAGGTTGTGCATTTCCTAAAAGTTCTGTCGGTCCTGCTGATCCAAGTGGCAAGCCACCTGCATCAGTTTCGCCAGTAAAGACTCTACCATACAAATCACCTATACTACCGCCTTCAGTAGCCTTTACTTGTATATTACCGTCAGTTGTAGTGTTGTAAACAAAACTATCAAGACCGTCGATTAACTCTTCAACTTTATTTTCATTACTTGAATAAAATAGTGAGGTATTCCAAGATAAATCATTTGCATCTAACAGCGTTGCCCCTAAAGCGATTTCTAATCCTTTATTAGTAACTAAACCAATATTTTCTCTGTTAAATAAAAACCCAGTAGATGCTGGAACCGGAACATCAAAAATGAGGTCTTCAGTTTCTATGTTATATACAGTTAAATCAAAGGTAAGCTTGTTACTAAGCATGCTTAATTCTAATCCAAACTCAGTCGATGTAACAGTTTCAGGTTTTAAATCTGAATTTAATTTTACTGGTGAATTACTCAAAGTTGTTAACCCAAGGTACCCTTGACCAGGAACCTGGTATGTTTGAGCTAATTGGTATGGATCAGTATCATTACCTACTTCTGCAATACTACCACGAACTTTTATCAAATTAAAAAAGTCTTGTTCTGGATCGATGAATCTATTTAAAATTGCAGATAAACTAACAGAACTGTACAAATATGAACGATTATCTTCACTCAATGTGGATGACCAATCATTACGCATTGAACCATCTAAATATAAAAAATCATCATATGCTACATTCACAGATCCGTAAGCAGAGTTCACTTTTTTGGTTGCAAGTGGTGACTCAACAGGGGCAGCAATCTGCTCCAAGTTCGACAAGAAAAACTTAGATGGAATTTTGAAATTACTACCATAAATCTGCATTCCCTCGGAAGAACGCTTGGATAAATTTCCACCTACATTGGCTATTACGTTAATCTTCTCTGCAAATTGGTGATTAGCAGTAAGTAAAAAATCAGAATTTAACTCGACAAATTTACTTTCTTGAAGAGACATGTTACCTTTTGTAATGAAATGGTGCCCAGGCTTATAAATCGCATTATCTCTAATGTTTGTTACATCAGCACCCACACGAACAAACCCTTGAAGCCAATCTGTAAATTCATAATTAACTTTGGCATAACCCAAAAATTTATCTCTTCGAACACTATTTTCATCGTGTAAAGCTTGCCAGTAAGGATTCCCTCCAAAATCAGTATATGTAATAACTGCAAATTCATTAGGAGTTCCGGGATTTGGCATTTGATAATTTCGCATGTCATCGATAGCTACATTACGAGGCATACGATATAAATACCCCATCATGCCCTGAGCACCTGTAGTGGAAGCTCTGTTTGTAACTTCCTGGGTGAAATAAGTTGCTTTAGCATCAACAGATAATTTGTCTGAAAGGTTTGTAATTGACTTCAAATTGAAATTGTGGCTTGTTAGATCTGATCCTTCAACAATAGATTCGGATGAATTGTTGGTATAAGAAAAACGAATTGAACCAGCCTCCGAGCCTTTATCAACAGAAAGAGATGTAATGGCACGCACACCAGATCTAAAAAAATCTTCAACATTATTTGGTTGAGCAGAATACAATTTTGTAGTACCGTCATAATATGGTTGTTGAGATCCGTCTAGATTACCTCCCCATGAAGTATCAACCCAGCTTCCAGAAGATCGAGCTAAATTTGGTGCACCAAGAGTACCTTGACCATACTGATTTTGAAAATCTGGTAAAAACATAGCATCATCAACATACAAATTTGTTTTTAATGTAACACCCAGCCTATTTGAACTTGAACCTTTTTTAGTAGTAATAAGTATTACGCCATTTCCAGCTCTTGAACCGTAGAGTGCAGATGCAGCAGGCCCCTTTAAAACAGAAATAGATTCAACATCATCAGGGTTGATATCCGAAATACCGCCACCGGCAATACTTGGCTCGTAACTTGGCTGACCTCCGCTATCATTGGATCCGTATTCTCTTTGACCACCTTCATTTTGGAGTCGTAAAGAATTGTTAATTGGCATTCCGTCTACAACAATTAGCGCTTCAGAGTTACCTCCTAGTGAGTTATTACCACGAATTGTAACTCTTGATCCAGAACCGAGGGACCCTGATGAAGAAACCTGAAGCCCTGCTACCTTTCCTGAGAGTGAGCTTGCTAAGTTATTGTCTTTAATAGTATTAAGATTGTCTCCTGCCACTTCAGTCACTGCATATCCAAGTGATTTTTTCTCTCTGGAAATCCCAAGTGCAGTAATCACAACTTCATCCAACAATTGGTCCTCATTAAGTACGAAATTTATTTGTAATGATGCATCAACCGTGAGTTCCTGCGTCGCATATCCAACATAGGATGCAACAAGTACATCGCCTACTGATGCTTCAATACTAAAATTTCCATCAAAGTCAGAAGTTGTACCGGCATTTGAACCTTGAACAACAACAGTTGCGCCTGGAAGTGGGCCATCGTTTGTTGTTACCGTTCCAGTAACTGTTTGTTGAGCTATCAAACTAATTGATGGTAGCATGAACAATGACACTATTAAAATATTTAATAATTTTTTCATAATTATATAATTTGGTTATTGTTCAAAAGTAGACATATAGTTAAGGTCATGCTAAAAAACAGATACTGCAATTTGACTGCAAAAAATGAGAATATGGTAAAAAATTTGTGTTTTGGGTTAAATACTAAAAATAAAAGAATTTAAATCTTGATTTTTATTCAAATCAAGTTTTTTGGCCAATCTGTATCGTTGGCTTTGTACTGTGCGCAATGAAATGCCTGAAATTTGTGCAATCTCATTGTTGCTTTTATTCATTTTGATATAGGCAATCAAGCGTAAGTCAACTTTAGATAAGCTGTATTTTTCGTTCAGTTTTTTATAAAAGTCTGGGAATACTTCGACAAATTTTTTGTCAAATTCATTATAGGTGCTTTCAGAATTAATCATTGAAGATATTTCTCTTTTCATTCGGTTTATACATGTCGCAGGAAGATCCTTGTCATCCCCCAAACTCTTTCTAAAATTCTGAAGGTATTCGTTGCGCTGAATGATAAAATTCGTTTTACTAAACAGTTCTCTTTTTTTGACATTGAGTTCTTCCTCAAACTGATTTCTTTCCAACTCTAAACGCGTGCTTCTCTCCCGCTGTAAATTATTATTGATTCGAAGAATCACTACCAATAAGATTAAGATAAGAGCAGCCCCAGCAAACAATATAATTACTCTATTATACCTAAGTTGACTCTCATTGATTTCAGCTTGTTTTTCAGAAAGCAAAATGATATTTTCAACATTGTCTAAAGATTTATACGGATCAATCTGTGATTGATTACTATAATAAATAATGGAATCTTTAATTGCTAAAACTTTATCATATTTCCCCAAGTTTTGATACGTAGTAACCATCGCCTTCAGATTTCGAATTCTATTGTCCTCAGCAACAAATTGCTCAGCAGGACGTTTAAATGTAGATTTTAAATTATTTACTAATATCGATTCAGCAAGCTCATAGTTTTTTAGCCCAATATGACACTCCGCAATCGATACATTTAGTCCAGGAATTTCATAGACGAAAGAAGTGACTAGCTTTTTTGCCTGCAAAAACAATTCTAAAGACGATAAAAACCTTTGACTTTTCTTGAGATATTCAGCATAAGTTAAAATGGCCCGTGAGAAACTAAGTCGAGTTTCTGAATCACTGGAAAAAGAGGGTTTAGCAGATTCTGTTTTAAAAACCTTCTCAGATAACTCTAAATAACGCTGAGCTTCATCAATCTTGTCTTGTAATAGGTATAAATTGATAAACTGCGTGTATGATCTAATGATATCAGAGGGTTTATCAATTGATAGTCTTCGGGATAAAATTCGTTCATAATATTGACGTGATTTTTCATAATCCCCAGTGGCATAACTGATCATCGCTAAATTTCCTTCAACAGTATTGAGTCCAAAAAACTTATCCTCGCTATGTTTTTCTTCATACAATTCAAAGTTTTCGATCGCTTCAAAATAATAATTGCGTGCCCTTTCATATTCCCCATAATTAAAATATGAATTCCCAAGAGTGACCAGAATCCATGGGGGCTTAGATATGTTTTTATACATTCTTTGGTCAACAGGTAAGCTTTCGAAAACTCGCAAAGCCTGAAATAAATAATCAAAAGATTCTTTTTCAAAATTAATGTAGTACAAGGTCTCGCCTATCAAGTAATTTGTGTCAAAAACATCCCAACTTAATTTATTAAAATCTGAGGTTGAAATCGCTTGATATCCAAAATCAAGTGCTTTTTTTGGATCTTGAATCGAATACTTTCGTATCGAATCATTCAAGGATGATATCGACTGAGCATACAGCGTCTGTATGCAAACAATTAACGCAAAAAGTACAACCTTTCTCATTTGATTCATAATTATCCCTTAAAGCAAAAAATACGAATTAATACAGCAAAAAAATGCAAAAAAATTTAGTATTGCAATTATTTGCTACACAAATATATAATTCTGAACATCAGCTGCTATAGATTTGAAGTTTATAATAAATTAATATTCAGGTTTTTAAAAGGATCGAGAAGCAGGTTATTCGGATCAAGTTCTGTGACCAAAGTGTCTATATCCGTCACATTCACACATTTGTATTTCTGTTGAGAATTAAATTTTTTAGAAATGCACAAAAGAATCGCCTTTCGAGATGCTTGGATAATTGCTCTTTTGATTTGAACAACCTCCCAGTCAAACTCACTAAGTCCATGAGATGGGTCAATGTAACCAGTACTGATAAAACTATAGTCAAAACGGATTTGTGAAAGTTCGTTAACAGCTCCCACGCTAACGCTCATGTGTGATTCTTTTGAGATTTTTCCACCGATAAAAATCAGGTCAACATTTGGCTTTTTAATCATTTCGTTTGCAATCGGCAAACTCAACGTAAAACATGTGATTTTTTTCTTTGGCGGAATGAGTTTTACAAGTTCCATACAAGTCGTCCCGCCGTCGATAAACACAACAGACCCGTCTGAAATAAAGGAAAGCGCTTTTTGTGCAATCAACTGCTTTTCATCAACATCAAACACATCAACCGAAGCATTGTTGGAAACAAAACCCAATGAAATTGCTCCGCCGTGAACTTTCTTGATCAACTGATTTTTATCAAGTTCTTTGACATCTCTCCGTATGGTATCAACAGAGACATCAAGCTGCTCAGCCATGTCGATTAACAGAATACGATTACGAAGGGAAACTTCGTCCAAAATTCTTTGGTGACGTTCTTCTTTTAACACCAGTTTATTTTCCATTAAAATAACAGTTTTTTTAGAAAATTAACACAATAGTTGTTTTAAATATTTGCAAAGCAGCAAAATAAAGCATTTATTTGCACATAGCAGCAATTAATCTCATGACTGAATCTATTTTAAACCATCCGCAAGAAACTTTTGAAAACCACGCCAATCATGAACGCATCCCCGTTCAAATCTATTTGGACTCGAGTGAAGCATGTCAAATAATTGGCGATGAGATCGTTCAACAAATCAATCAAAGAAGTGCAGACCAAGCTTTTGTTTTGGGTCTGGCTACTGGCTCAACTCCCATTAAGGTATATCAACACCTTATTCGTGCCTATCAAGCTGGTGAAGTAAGCTTTTCAAATGTACATTCTTTTAACCTCGATGAGTACTTTCCGATGGATCCACAATCGATTCATTCCTATGTTGAGTTTATGCATAAAAATCTCTTCGATCACATCGATATCCCCAAAGAAAATATTCATATTCCAGATGGTACAATCGCCCCTGACGAGATTGACGATTACTGTAAATCTTATGAAGATACCATTGAATCGTTGGGAGGAATTGATATTCAACTGTTAGGGATTGGTCGTACAGGTCACATAGGTTTTAATGAACCTGGTTCTACCATACATTCTAAAACACGACCAGTTTGGCTAGACCCAATTACACGTAAAGATGCTGCCAGTAGTTTTTTTGGGGAACAATTTGTTCCTAAACAGGCCATTACAATGGGTGTGGATACCATTATGAAAGCCAAAAAGGTGTATTTAATGGCATGGGGAGAAGGGAAGTCAAATATCATTTCGAGGACTGTTGAAGGAGCTATAAGCGACCAAGTCCCCGCCACCTTTTTACAACAACACAACAACTGTGTTTTTGTACTGGATAAAGCAAGCGCCTCTGAGCTGACCCGAGAAAAAACCCCTTGGGTAGTCAGTTCATGTCAATGGAATCCCGAACAAATCAAAAAAGCGGTAATCTGGCTCGCTGTACATTGTGAAAAATCAATTCTCAAATTATCGAGAGAAGATTATGAAAACAATCACCTTCAGTCCTTATTGGTTGCTATCAATTACGAAGTCTATCAATTAAACTACCAAATTTATGAATCGCTTCTTGAAGCGTTTGATGTTTGGAATTCCAATAAAAATTCAAAACAAAACACCCCATCTACAGCACTTGTTTTTAGCCCCCATCCCGATGATGATGTTATTTCAATGGGCGGTACGCTGATTCAACTCGCTGATAATGGGTTTGATGTTCATGTAGCCTATCAAACTTCAGGTAATATTGCCGTGTATGATGATGAAGTAATCCGGTTTATGCAGTTCTGTTTGGAGATGGATCCTGAAAACCAATCCATGGCAAAGGAATACCAAGACATTGTAAGCAGACTTTCGAATAAAAAGGTCGGAGATATTGATTCATTGCGCATTCAAGAGTTAAAAGGTTTGATTAGAAAAGGAGAGGCCTTGGCCGCCTGTCGCGTTTGTGGTGTTCCTGAAAACAAGGCTCACTTTATGAACCTACCTTTTTATGAAACGGGCGCAGTCAAGAAAAAACCACATACCAATAAAGACGTTGAGCTAACATTAAAACTGCTAAGAGAAGTTAAGCCCAAAAAGATATTTGCTGCTGGAGACTTATCCGATCCGCATGGTACGCATCGCGTGTGTTTACAAGTTATCTTTGATGCTATCGATGAAATCCTGAAAGCTGGTGATGCGTGGATTAAGAGCTGTGAAGTGTGGCTTTACAGAGGTGCATGGCAAGAGTGGGGTGTCAATGAAATTGAAATGGCAGTGCCCCTTAGTCCAAAAAATGTGCTGCGGAAAAGAGAGGCCATTTTTAAGCATCAATCTCAAAAAGATCGAGCAATGTTTCCTGGACCAGATGCCAGAGAATTTTGGCAACGTGCAGAGCAACGAAATATACACACCGCCAATCAATACAACCTATTAGGACTTCCGGAGTTTGAAGCAGTAGAAGGCTTTGTTCGTTATATGCACCTTATTTGAAAATGATTTTTTATATTGCTGTTTATCATAAATAAATCTCCCAGATTCATGGCCAACTTTCGCTCCATTTTTCAACAAAATTTCTTTCCGTATTCTCTATTGATTTCAATCTTTTTTATCTCTTGTTCTCCCAAAGACAAGTCGATTGCAGTATTGGATTATACCATTGAAAAAATTGACCTTAAAAACAACTCGATGGATGTCGTGTTTACGATTACAAATTCAACGTCTATTGATTTTAAAGAAAACGAATGGTCGTTGCATTGGAACCAAATCCTTGGTGAGCCCAAAGCGGAAAATATCCCCGAAGGAATTGATTTTGAACGTGTCAATGGGAACTCATATTTTATATTAAAGTTTGGGAGCCTTTGGCCTTTAGGTGCTGGGGAAAGTATTTCCTTCCGCATTGTGACAAAGGGAGTGATGGATCGTTTGGCCCTAGGTCCTAGGGGAGCATTTGTCGTAACATCAAACCAATCCATCGATCTTCACACCAATATCCATTGGCAAGAGGCAGAGGGTCTTGAAGATCTGAATCTGCCAACAGCAAAAACAAGATTTCAGAACCTCGAAAACATCAACAGTCTGCCTATAGATTCTATTGCATGGATTGTTCCGAGTCCAACTTACTCCACCAAACCAACAACAGAGCGTTTTCGTCTCGTCAACTGGAATGTATATATTGATAGAGAAAACAAAACGGATGAATTTGATGTTTTATTGAAAGTCCCCTTTGAAGAAATGGTATCTCACCTTTTCCCAGAGATTGGTTTGCAATGGGTCAAATCGGTTGACGAAGCAAATTTCATTTTAAACTTGAGTACAGATCTTGCACAAGAGGGTTACCATTTAGAAATCAAAGAAAATCATGTTGTCGTAACTACCAATTCATATGGTGGTCTATTATATGCACTTCAATCACTCTTACAGATCGATCATATTGCTGTTTTAGAAAGCCGTGGTTGGCCTATTATCAAGGTCATTGATGAGCCACGCTTTACATATCGTGGGTTTATGCTCGACATTTCGCGAAATTTTTATGGCTTACCAAAGCTCAAACAGATTATCGATTTGATGGCCATGTTCAAGCTCAACTATTTTGATGTAAAACTTTCGGATGACGAAGGTTGGCGGCTCGAAATCCCAGGGCTTCCAGAACTAACTGAGATTGGCTCGAAAAGAGGTTACACGACAGATGAAAGCGACCGATTAATTCCGATGTATGGCTCTGGCGCATCTGGTGGAGAAACTGGAAATGGCTTTTTGTCCAATGATGATTTTATTTTTCTTTTGCAATATGCCAAGTCAAAAAATATCACAATCATTCCACAGCTCAGCTTCCCCTCTCATGCGCGTGCTTCGATTATTTCAATGGATGCCAGACGAAATAAACTTCTTACCATGGGAGATGTAGTAGGTGCTGAAAAATATGCCCTTTCAGACCCCAATGACAAAAGTGAATATCAGTCTGCTCAGCTCTATAACGACAATGCCATCAACATCTGCATGGAGAGTTCCTACACCTTTTTTGAGAAGGTTGTATCAGAAGTAGCAGCGATGTACACTGATGCAGGCGTTCCATTTAAACAGTTTGGAATCGGAGCTGACGAATTGCCATATGGGGTTTGGGAAGGATCTCCAATTTGTCTCAAATCTGTGAATGGTAATTCGGGAAGTCTTGACTTCGAAAGTTTATACAACAACGCTCTTTTACGCCTAAAAGAAACAATCGAAAGTCATGGCGCGATCATGTCGGGATGGGAAGATTTTTTACTAGTGCATTCCAAAAATAGCCAAAGTGAAACCAAATTAAAAGCGGAGCGATTTAATTATGAGGTCATTCCATACTCGTGGAATAACACCTGGCGTGGTGGTCGAGAAGATATGGTATATAAACTTGCAAATGCAGGCTTTAAGACTGTAATGAGCAATTCTTCGGCTTTCTACTTTGATATGGCCAACGATAATGATATGGACGCTTTTGGACTGAGTTGGTCTGGATACGTAGATTATTTTGACGCGTGGGCGATTGACCCGCAAGATATTTTTGCCAACACCCTATTGAATCAAAAACACAATATCCAAACTGATTACATATCAAAAACAACCGAACTGATGCCCAGCAAACGCGATAATCTCATCGGGATACAAAGCCAATTGTGGACTGAAACGGTAACAAATGATAGAATTTTAGATCAAATGTTAATTCCCAATCTGATTGTTTTCGCTGAAAGAGCATGGGCCAAACAACCCGATTGGATCTCAAATATTACTGCCAAACAAGAACAAAAGTTGATGAAAGAATGGAATCGCTTTCTAAATCTATTGGGAAAACGCACATTACCCGTACTCCATAATCGATTCCCAAAATTCATATATGATTTACCTAAACCAGGTGGAATTATTAAAAACGATTCCCTATATGTTCGCAGCCCATTCCCCGGACTACAAGTTCGTTACTCCCTAGATGGATCGGTTCCAAATCATACGTCAAAAATCTATCAGCACCCAATACTTATCGACTCAGACGATGTTGTTATTCTTCGCGGTTTTGACACAAAATTGAATGGCGGGAAATCCATTCGGGTTACACAAGAATAAAACAAGCGTTAGTCCACAATCGCTTGATAAACCAATGCTTTTAGTTTTTGATGATCATCTAAAGTGATGGGGACGACTTGTGTGAAATACACAACCAATAACTTCTCTTCAGGGTTTACAAAATAACTGCTGTGGTATGCCCCACCCCATCCGTATTCACCAACGCTACCAAGAACGCCGCGGTCTCCAAGATTATTGGTAATTGAAAATCCAAGTCCAAAGCCAGTACCCCAGTCCCACGGAAAACGAACCCCTTCATAGTGATCGCCATTCATGTGATTGGCAGTCATTAGCTCCACAGATTTTCTTGATAATAGACGATGATCATTATATAAACCTCCATTCAAAAGCATTTGTAAAAACTTAGCATAATCGCTGGAGGTACTCAACAAACCTGCTCCCCCAGAGAAACTTTTGCGAGGGCCATTAATATAATGACCTTGCGATTCCTCATGTTCAATAGATCCATCATCTCCGTTCTCTTCAGCGCGTACGAGTTTATAATCCTCCTGATTGTACACCACACTTAATCGTGATGTTTTTTGTTTGGGCAAATAAAAATGGGTGTCAACCATTCCAAGGGGGTCAAGAATTCTCTCTTTCAAAAACACATCGAGTGGCTGTCCAGAGGCGACTTCGATAACAGCTCCGAGTATGTCTGTATTGTAACCATAAACGTATGCCTCTGCTGGATGCGCCTCCATCGGAAGTTTTGCCATCTTTCGAATTGATTCTAAAATCGGCTCATCCTTGTGAGCAAAATACCAACCCTGCAAATCTGCTTTTTTCCATAGATGTGCTGCTGGGCCAAAGCCATAACCTATCCCTGCTGTATGAGTCATCAGGTCACGTATCCGAATTGGTCTTTTGGCTTTCACTATACGATAACGTTTTCTGCCTTTTTTCTCGGCTACTTTGGAGTTTTTAAACTCAGGAATATGAGTAGATAAAGAATCTGACAACAACAATTTGCCCTCTTCCTGCAACATCATTATGCCAACACTAATCAATGCCTTGGTTTGTGAAGCAATCCTAAATATTTTATCATTAGTCATTGGAATTTTATTATCCATATCACTCATCCCAAAAGATTTGTGATACACGATTTTACCATTCCTCGCAACCAGTATAACAGATCCCGGCAATTTCCCATTGTCTACATAGTCTGTAAAAGAGTTATCTATGTTTGACAGTCGTGATGAAGACATCCCCTGGTTCTCAGGAAGGTCTGAACTGAGTTGTTGACTATACCCAAGGGAGCACCACAGAAGTAAGGTAAACAAGAGCTGTGAGCGAAAGCGATTTATAGACATCTTAAGTTTTTTAGTTGAAGTTTAACGTGAAACAATTATTGTTTAGATTTTATAAAATATCAAATTAAAAAATAAAATTAAATAAAAAATATTTTATTAATTGTAATTAAAAGTTGCAGTCAAAATGCAGCAATTATAAATTCACATGATTTCTTACTTATGAATATATTTAAAAATAACACACAAAAGAATATAACCTTAAAATATAAATTATGAATCTTAGAAGTTTTCTGATTAATAATTCAAAAATAGCCCTTGGCGTATCTCTGATTCCCACAACTGGTTTTTCAATGTATGACAACGCTCATTTTACAAAATTTATTTCCAATAGACCCCCTAAAGACAAAAGGACATTCAAAAGCGAAGCCGTTGAAGAAATCATTAAAGAAGTAAAAAAATCAATCGTTAATCCAGAGCTCGCTTGGATGTTTGAAAACTGCTACCCGAATACATTAGATACGACTGTAGATTTTGAAGTGATTGACGGAAAGCCTGATTCTTTTGTAATTACCGGAGACATTGATGCCATGTGGTTAAGAGATTCTACAGCTCAAGTCTGGCCATATATGCCATTGATCAATAAAGATCCAAAAATTAAAAATCTCATATTAGGATTGATAAATCGACAAGTGAAGTGTGTGTTGACTGACCCATATGCAAATGCTTTTTTTAAGGACTTAACCAGAATTTCAAAATGGTCAACTGATATTCCTACGCCAAAACCAGGAGTACATGAACGAAAATTGGAAATAGACTCTCTTTGCTATTTTATTCGACTTTCTTATCACTATTACAAAATATCTGGAGACAAAAGCTTTATGGATAGTGACTGGGATAAAGCAGCAAAGCTTGTTGTTGAAACGTTTAGAGCTGAGCAGCGCGAAGATGGTACTTCCCCTTATTCATTCTCTAGAGAACATTCGATGACCGTTGGGCTAGCTCAATTTTATGGTAAGGGTGCACCAACAAAATATACTGGGCTCATTCATTCCATCTTCCGACCTTCAGACGATGGGACACTCCTTCCTTATTTGATACCCTCAAATATATTTGCGTATGTATCTCTAGCTCAACTTTCTGAATTATACAGTATGGATGATAAAGATGTAGATTTTTCAAAAGAATGTATGTCATTTTCGACTCAGGTTAAATTAGCTGTAGAAAAATATGCCATTAAAGAACATCAAGATTATGGGGAAATATATGCGTATGAAATTGACGGTTTTGGAAATGCTTTATTTATGGATGATGCTAATGTTCCTTCATTGATGTCATTGGCATACATTGGGGGGCATTCTGCTAAAGACCCCATTTATAAAAACACACGAAAATTTTTGGTCAGTGAGAGCAACCCTTGGTTCCTTAGAGGTAAAGCAGCAGAAGGGCAGTCAAGCCCACACACAGGAAGGGAAAACATATGGCCAATGGGAATTATTCTTCGTGGTATCACCTCAGAAGATGAAAATGAAATCATTATGTGTTTAAAAATACTTAAGGAAACACATGCAGATACCGGTTTCATGCACGAGTCTTTTCATAAGGATGACCCATTTGATTTTAGCCGATCATGGTTTGCATGGGCCAACACCCTTTTTGGAGAATTTGTTATCAAAGTTTACAACGAACGTCCTTGGGTTTTAAAAAATAATTTTTCTTGATGTTTCAATATTTATAATTATTTATTGAGATGGCATATTCACTAAAGAGTTTTATGCCAAACTGCAAATATTAGATTACAGATATATTTCTAATTTTATCTTTTAATAATTCTTTGGCTCCATTTATACAAAAAACTTTAAATAAAATATTTTTATATTTAGAGATTATAAGTGTTCTGGGTTATTATAAAATTTTGCGGTAACTATATTAGTCGATATACTGTTTAAAATTTGATTGATGATAAGTCTTTGTTGCACTAGATTTGAAGGCATTAAACAAACTGAAAGTCCGTTTTCAAAATATAAATTTTAAAATAACATTAGCCAAAATGAAAAGAATCCAATTCTTACAAAACCTATCCATGGCGTTTTTTGGAATTTCAACTCTGGGATTCGCTGGTCAAAACATGAAAAAAAATAATTTAAAATCTAAAAACGTCAACAAAAAAACAATAAGGTTGTCTTTAGCACAGTGGTCATTAAATAAATCGATTAATGGAGGTATTCTAGATCCTTATGACTTTGCTAAAATCGCTAGTGGATATGGGTTTTCTGGCCTTGAATATGTAACCCAGCTTTACAAAGAAATTTACAGTAAAACAGATAAGACTAAAGCCATAGGTAATTTTGTGAAAAAAAGTTTGTATGAGTCCCAAAAATTTGGTCTAGAAAATATTTTGATTATGGTTGATGACGAAGGAGATTTATCAATCGAAAATCAAGCCGAGCGTTTATTGTCAATCGAAAACCATAAACGTTGGATTGATGCTGCAGCAAAAATGGGTTGTCATTCGATTCGGGTAAATTTATATGGAACTACAGAAATAGACCGTTGGAAAGATGTTTCTAAGGAAAGTCTACTTAAACTTTCAGAGCATGCGGCGTCTTCAAAAATTAATATTCTTGTTGAAAATCATGGTGGCTTATCGTCTAATGCTAAATTACTAATGGAAGTCATTAACGACATTAACCTCCCCAATTGTCGCACACTTCCTGATTTTGGTAATTTTTGTATTGAAAAAAGAGGGGATGAATGTATTTACGAATATGACAAATATGTGGGCGTTCAAGAGCTTTTGTCAAAAGCAGGTGCTGTAAGTGCCAAATCTTATGACTTTGACAATCAAGGAAACGAGACAACAATTGACTATCAAAAAATGTTAAGCTTGGTCAATAAAGCAGGATACACCGGATTTATTGGCGTGGAATATGAAGGAAATCGCCTTTCTGAAAAAGAAGGGATTTTACATACCAAAAAATTAATTGAGAAATTTATTTAAACAACAAATCAATAATGAAATTATCTATCAAAATACAATTGTCGATAATGATGTTTCTCCAATTTTTTATTTGGGGAGCATGGTTTGTAACCATGGGAACGTTTTTGTCACAAAACCTCACCGCATCTGGTGCAGAAACCGCAATGGCATACTCCACACAATCTTGGGGAGCCATTATAGCGCCCTTTATTATTGGTCTGATTGCCGATCGTTTTTTTAATGCAGAAAGAATACTCGGCGTTCTTCACTTGGCTGGTGGCGGATTGATGTTGATGATGTTTGGAGCTGAAAGTTTCGATAATTTTTATCCATATGTGCTTGGCTATATGATTCTCTATATGCCTACACTCGCTCTTGTGAACTCAGTTTCATTTTATCAAATGAAAGATGCTGCAAAAGAGTTTTCCTTGATCCGTGTATTTGGCACTGTGGGTTGGATTATTGCTGGAACACTAATTAGCTACTACTTTTCATGGGACAGTTTGTCATCTGTTGCTGATGGAATGCTAAAAAACACCTTTTTGATGGCTGCTTATGCATCCTTTGTCTTAGGAGCTTTTAGTTTTTTCTTACCCAAAACACCTCCCTCAAACAGTGCTGATGACAAGATAAGTATGCGCCAAATCTTGGGCTTAGACGCGCTAAAGCTTTTCAATGATAAGAATTACCTGATTTTTTTCATCTCATCCATCTTGCTATGTATTCCTTTGGCTTTTTATTACCAAAACGCAAATCCTTTTTTAACAGAAATTGGCTTGAGCAATCCCACAGGAAAGATGGCTTGGGGGCAAGTGTCAGAAGTGATATTCATGCTTCTACTCCCCTACTTTTTGATTCGACTAGGCCTGAAAAAAACACTATTAATTGGCATGTTGGCATGGGTGCTTCGATATCTACTTTTCGCTTATGGCAATGCAGATGAAAAAACCTCTATGCTGATTGTTGGAATTCTTTTACACGGCATATGTTATGACTTCTTTTTCGTGACAGGGCAGATTTATACCGATGCTAAGGCAGGGCCTAAAATCAAGAGTGCTGCGCAAGGTCTCATCACTTTAGCAACCTACGGAATTGGAATGCTGATCGGGTTCTGGTCAGCAGGGAAAATTTATGATGCCTACACAATCGAAGGAATGCATCAATGGAAAGATATTTGGTTGGCTCCTGCTGGATTTGCCTTCTTAATACTTGTTCTATTTTTACTTGTATTCAAAAATGAAAAAATAGAGGTGAATGAATAAAATACGCCTTGGGATTCTCGGCGGTGGTGGTGACTCGTTGATCGGGCCAGTACATCGCATTGCGGCATCGATGTTTGATCGGTATGAACTCATTGGAGGGGTTTTCAACCCAATTTGGGAAGAGAATATCGGCTTTGCAAAAAAACTTGGCTTACCTAAAAGCCGCATATACAAAGACCTTGAGGATTTTATTGGCAATGAGACCGCTTTACCTGCTGATCAGAGAGTGCAAGTTGTTTCTGTCCTCACTCCTAACTTTTTACATTTTCCAATGGCCAAACGATTGCTTGAAGAGGGCTTTCATGTGATTTGTGAAAAACCGTTGACCACAAGTTATCGTGAAGCCTTGGAATTGAAAAAAATCAGAGAAGAGAAACAATCGATTTTTGGTGTCACTTATACCTACACAGGCTATCCTATGATTCGCCAAATGCGAAGCATGATTCAAAACGGCGATATTGGAGAAATCCAGAAAATTGATGCCCAATACTATCAAGGTTGGATCAATCCAGTCATTCATAGCCCAGAAAGTCGAAAGTCCGTTTGGCGCCTTCAACCCGAAAAATCAGGGCAGAGCTGTTGCATTGGAGACATCGGAACCCATGCTTTCCAAATGCTCGAATATGTGATGGGACAAAAAATCAAAACCATTTTAGCCGATTTGAATTATTTATATGAAGACAATTTTATGGACATTGATGGCACCATTCTTTTGCGCATGAGCGGAAACGCCAAAGGTATACTGCGAGCAAGCCAAATTGCAACAGCTGAAGAAAATAATTTTACCATTGCAATATATGGAGCCAAAGGTCATCTGAAGTGGGCACAAGAAAACCCAAACTATTTATACTTTGGTTTAGAAAATACCCCCTTACAGGTTCTCAAACCAGGGCATGAATACAATACAAATTCTGCAAACGATGCAACAAAACTACCACCAGGCCACCCAGAGGGTATTTTTGATGCCATGGGTAACATTTACAACGGAGTTGCAAATGCCATCGCAAAAAAAGCAGTTGATGGTTCTTATCCAGATTTGTACGACGGCGTTAGAGGGATGCAATTTATTGAGGCCGTTGTTCAGTCGCATCAATCTGGTAACATATGGATAGAAATGAAATAAAGAGATATGAAAACAATCAAAGGACCTTCTATTTTTCTTGCACAATTTGTAGATGACAAGGTGCCCTTCAACACCCTTGAGGGAATATGTAAATGGGCATCTGATATGGGTTACATAGGTATTCAAATTCCAACTTGGGAGTCCTTTTTAATTGACTTGGACAAGGCAGCGGAAAGTCAAGACTATTGTGACCAGCTCAAAGGAACTGTAAACTCTTTTGGTCTGGAAATTACCGAGCTATCTACCCATTTGCAAGGTCAACTCGTAGCTGTTCATCCTGCTTATGATCTGATGTTTGACAACTTTGCGCCAGAACATTTAAAAAGTAAACCCAAAGCTAGAACAGAATGGGCGATAGAAACTGTGAAAAAAGCAGCTATCGCGAGTCGTAGACTCGAGTTGACTGCACATGTGACTTTTTCAGGTGCTTTGCTATGGCATACTTGGCATCCTTGGCCACAAAGACCCCCTGGTTTGGTGGAAATGGGCTTTGCAGAATTGGCGAAACGATGGATGCCCATACTTGATACATTTGAAGAAAATGGTGTGGACGTTTGTTATGAAATTCATCCTGGTGAAGATTTACATGACGGTGTTACGTTTGAACGATTCTATAAAGCCACTAACAAGCACAATCGAGTTAAAATTTTATATGACCCGAGTCATTTTGTACTGCAGCAATTGGACTATATTTCCTATATCGATCACTATCACGAGTTTATCAAGGCCTTTCATGTAAAAGACTCCGAATTCAATCCTACTGGCAAGAAAGGGGCATTTGGCGGCTATGAAGATTGGCAACACAGAGCAGGGAGATATCGTTCACCAGGTGACGGACAAATCGATTTTAAAACCATTTTTTCAAAACTAACTGAGTATGGTTGTGATGTCTGGGCAGTTATGGAATGGGAATGCTGCATCAAAAATCCCGAGCAAGGTGCACGAGAAGGAGCATCTTTTATTCAAAAACACATCATCGAAACCACGGACAAAAAGTTTGATGACTTTGCAGGTGGCGACATTGATCAACATAAGCTTAAATCTATTCTAAACCTTAAACCATGAAACACCTAATTGCGTTATTTATCATAATTAGCTTGTTTGCTTGTCAAACAAACTCAAAAAAGAAAAAAGAAACAAAAGCATCCAATCAATGGGTCTCCCTATTCAATGGTGAGTCTTTTGATGGATGGCATATATATAATGGTGGTAGCCCTGATGGAGCTTGGTCCATTGAAGACCAAGCCATGAAGTTTTCACCCAATAACAAAAAAGAAGGCGACCCTGTTATGAACCTCGTCTCTGATAAATCTTTCTCAAATTTTGAACTTTCGTTAGAGTGGAAGATTTCAGAAGCCGGTAACAGTGGAATTTTTTGGGGGGTAATCGAAACACCTGATTACTCCGAACCCTATTACACAGGTCCCGAAATTCAAGTTCTAGATATGGGAGATCCAAAATATGATCCTGCTGCAGAAAAAGAAAAAGAATATTATGAAGCTGGTGCGATATACGACCTAGTTAAGCCATCTCAACAAGTAGCTAAACCTGCTGGTATGTGGAACCATGTCCTATTACATATTGACCATAATAACAATCATGGTCATATCGTACTTAATGGTGTCAAGATTGTTGAGTTTCCCGTTCACGGAGAGACCTGGGAAAAAATGATCTCCGAATCAAAATTTAGTGAATGGAAAAAATTTGGCATCACAAAAGTGGGTAAAATCGGCTTGCAAGACCATGGAAACACCGTTTGGTATCGAAACATCAAAATCAAAGAACTCTCGAATAAAACATGAGACAGTTGATCCTTTTAATCTCATTGCTACTGATTTCATGCGGCGGCGACTCAACACCAAAGAAAAAAATAACTTACGGTCAAAAAAGCACGGTAGAAACTAAAACGGTGGACGAAAACAAAACACCATTTATTGATTTGTCAGCTGTAGGAATTGGTCCGGTTGAAAATTTAACTTTTACAGATTATAATCAGGATTTGGCTGCTACTGGAAAAGATCTCTTTGGTCAAAAATGTACTGCATGTCACAAGATAGATGCACGCTATATCGGACCATCACTCAAAGGAATCTATGACAGACGAAATCCTGCTTGGGTTATGAATATCATGCTAAATCCGACAGAAATGATAAAAAAAGACCCCATAGCAATTCAACTGCTTAAAGATTACAACAATGTCGTTATGTATAACCAAAACTTAACTTTTGGTGAGGCGAGAGCACTGGCGGAATATTTCCGCGATTTATAATTCTTAAAATTCGATAAGCGATTTGTGGTAAGTCATATTTAGTTTTATTTAGTAAATTTCAAAAACTAAAAAACGAAACAATGAAAAAAACAATTTTTACGATTTTATTTTCCATTATATCGATTGGTATAATGGCTCAATACCAAGTGCATCATTACTACCATGTGCCATCAGATCAATTGGCGAGTTTTATAGAAAAGGAAGTTAAATATTGGTCTGTTTATCACAAAAACGGTATCGATAAAGGTTATCTTACAAGTTGGGCACTCTATCAAACTTTTGGAAAAACAACCAATCCTGATAAACTTGGCAATATTGTCTTTGTGAAAAATTATTCTTCACTTGATCAACTCAATAATATGTTTGCCATGTATTCAGATCCTGATATGATGAAAGGTATAGATGCTAGCATTGATGAAATGGCAAATCCAGATTACGCTGTTGGGATGTATATCGTTAGAGAAGAAGAAAGCATAGGCGGTTTGGCAAATACATATATTGTTAATTTTGGTAAGCCTGATAATCTTAACGGATTTGTAGAGGAAAATAAAAATCTATGGAAACCTCTTTTCCAAGGGTTAATTCAAAGTGGAGAAACAGGACTACTTTCCTGGGGGGTTCGTACGACAATTTACCCACTTGGATCCAACACTAATCACACTGTCTTTACTTACGACGGGTATTCTTCTTTGAGTCATGCTCTAAAAGCACTTGAAACTAGCTATTTAGACGGCAATGTAGACCCATCTGTGTTGGAACAATCTAAAATAAGTGAATACGACCCCAACGGATTCTCTGACATTATTATTTACCAACTCGTACAAAGAGTATTAAGTGAATAGATCAACTTTTAGACATCACAAATCATTATGGCCTCTTTCAAAGAGGCCATTTTATTTTCTGATTTTGGAACAAATTCTTGAGACAAATACCCATTAAAACCTGTTTCTGCTACGGCCTTTGCAATTGCACTGTAATTGAGTTCTTGCGTTTTGTCGATTTCACCCCTTCCTGGAACACCAGCAGTGTGGTAGTGCCCAAAGTACGTGTGGTATTTTCGAATGGTATCGATTATATTCCCTTCTTGGATTTGCATATGATAGATGTCATATAGCAACTTAAAATGATCTGAACCAATCGCTTTGCATAAAGCAACGCCCCATGTTGTGGAGTCACACATATAGTCTGGGTGGTCTTGCAGATTAAACAATTCCATTTGAACGATAACTCCATGTTTTTCTGCCGTTGGCATAATCTGACGGAGTCCATCCACACAGTTTTTCAGTCCAGTTTGATCGTCCATTTCTCGTCGGTTTCCACTAAAGCAAATCAAATTTTTATACCCATTTTCTGCTACCAGTGGAATCATTTTCAAGTATCTATCGATAAGCTCTTCATGATATTTAGGATCATTCCAGCCCTCTGTCAAACTTATTTCGGCCCCATTACACATCGAGCAGTCGATGTTGTGTTTCTGTAAAATCGGCCAGTCGTCTGGACCTACGAGATCGATTGCATTGATGCCAAATTTTTTGATTTGTTTCAAAAAGCTATCCAAGGGGATATCATCAAAACACCAACGCGAAACACTATGGTTGATATTACCCTTCAGCTTTCGATTTTGATTTGATGGATTTCCACCAATCCCAAAGCAGCCAGTTAGCAACACCCCTGCACCAATTCCATAATTCCAAAATGTTCTTCTGTTCATAATTTATTAAAAATTTATAATGTCCAACCCTTTCGATACTCGCGCTTGACAATTTCGTTTAAATCAGGGCGATTGACAACTCTCATATTTTTTCCATCCCAAACTAATTTTCTAGGCGGAGATTCATCCCAGCCTCTTTGTTGCTGTTGGGCATTGTAAACGGCAAGATTTCCCATTAAAACAATTTCTGTGAGTTTGCCTGCAAGTGAAAAATTTGATTTCGTATTCCCACCCTGAGTGCAAGCAGCAACAAACTCGTCGGCGTGTCCATTCAAAATTTCGGTAACGCTTTCTTTTGCTCTTTCTAAAGTATTGTTGACACCACTATACAGAAACAGTCTCGGATTTGCTGAATAGACATCCGCAATGATAATTCCTTTTTCTCCGTAAATGATTGTACCGCCACCCGAAGCACCTAATGACTCCGTCAGGGCTAGACCTTCTGGCTGATCGGGTAAGATACCACCGTCATACCAATTGAGCTCGATTACTCCATGGTGTTCAAGTTCAAATTCCATTTTAACTTTTGAACTAGCTGGAAAGGAAATTGATTTTTCTGCACGAACAAAATCATCAACCCAAAATGTGGAACAACTCGCTTCGGCACTCAAGGGGTAATTTAAATTGAGAGCATTGAAAGGCGTTTCGATAATATGGCAACCCATATCGCCAAGGGCACCAGTTCCGAAATCCCAATAACTTCTCCATTTGAATGGAAGATAAGATGGACTGTATGAACGATATGCCGCTGGCCCCAGCCATTGATTCCATTCTAGGGTTTTTGGAATGGCTTGTTCAGTAGGAGTTTCAGGAAAACCTTGCGGCCAAACAGGGCGATTCGTCCAACAATCAACAGAGTTTATTTTTCCAATTTCGCCTTGATCAATCCATTGTTTGATGATTGCAGAACCTCCACCTGAAACACCTTGATTTCCCATTTGCGTGACGATCTTTTCTTTTTTTGCGGTTTCAGCCATTATTCTTGCTTCATTAATATTATGGGTTAATGGCTTTTCCACATAAGCATGTTTTTTGGCACGCATAAACGGAAGTGAAATACATGCATGCGTATGATCTGGAGTAGCAACCATGATCGCATCAATTTCATTAATGTGCTTATCATACACATCTCTAAAGTCCTTATAGTAATTTACATTAGGATAAGCTTTAATAGTGTTCTGTGCTCGATTACGATCAACATCGCAAAGAGAAACAATTCGGACTTTATTTGTAGATTGAAGACCTGAAATAACACCTTCACCTCTACCTCCTACACCAAAGCAAGCAATGTATAATAAATCACTTGGAGCTGTGTGCTGTCTACCTAAAACATAGGATGGAACAATAGTAAATGCCGCAGCGCCTTGTCCAACTTGTTTAATAAATGATCTTCTTTTCATGGTTTAGATTGTTTTACAATTAAATTAAAAATACAAGATCGAAAATATAAATTTATTACTCACAATTAATAAAGTTTTTAAAGTGAATCGATATAATGTAAATTTAAATCTTATTTTATAATTAATGAAAAACCAAAAATACAAATCGACAGAACTATCTTATTCAAAGCTAATTGCAGGAACAATGTTGTGGGGGTCCTGGGGCAAAGAAATGACAAAGGCAAAACGAATTGAGCTTATAGAAACTGCCTATGATGTGGGAATTAGCAGTTTTGATCATGCAGATATTTATGGGAATTACACGACAGAAAACGATTTTGGCACTGCCTTTTATGAGTCAGGACTATCGCGAGATAACGTACAATTCATCTCAAAATGTGGGATTGCCATGGTTTGCGAAAACAAACCTTATAAAACCAAACATTACAATTACAGTTCAAGTTATATTATTGATGCTGTTCATAATTCTTTACGAAGTTTAAAAACTGAATATTTAGACCTGCTGTTATTGCACAGGCCGAGTCCCTTGCTTGATCCAGAAGAAGTTGCCAAAGCCATTAATTTTTTATTGGATTCAGGAAAAATTTTATCTTTTGGTGTATCAAATTTTAACAGCACTCAAATTGATTTATTGGCTAACTACATGCCGATTCATGTGAATCAAATCGAAATTTCATTAACTCGTAATGAGCCCATGTTTAATGGGCAGCTTAGCTATTGTCAGCGAAAAAATATTCTTCCTATGAGCTGGAGTCCACTTGGAATACTAAAAAAACCGCAAAGCCAATGGCCTTCAAAATTACGTTATGCTATATTAAAACTATCTGAAAAATATGACTGCGGATTTGCTTCCATCGCACTTGCATGGCTACTAAAGCACCCATCCAAAATTCATACAGTACTTGGAACAACTAATCCTAATCGATTGAGAGAAGCTCAACGAGCACTTCAAATTGAACTTAATGAAGAAGACTGGTTTTTTCTTTTAGAAGCAGTTAGAGAAAGACCATGTCCTTAAAGTTTCGTGAAAAAATAGTTTAAATAATTATTGTATGTTTAAATTTGTTAAGTAAAAATTATTATTTCGTAAAACTTTATAATGGATTTAGGTAATGAAGTAAACTTTGATGCCATAGTTGTCGGTACAGGTATCAGTGGTGGCTGGGCAGCAAAAGAATTAACTGAAAAAGGATTAAAAACTTTGGTTCTTGAAAGAGGGCCTATGGTTCGTCACATTGAGGACTATCCGACTATGAATATGGACCCATGGGATTTTAAGTTCGGAAATATAATTACAAAAGAAACCCTAAAACGTCAAGCTAAACAAAGTAGAACAGGCTATGTTTCAAAAGAAGAGTCAAAACATTTTTTTGTTGACGACATAACCCATCCATACAATGAAGACAAATCCTTTGATTGGATTAGAGGATATCATGTGGGTGGCCGATCACTTCTTTGGGGTAGACACAGTTACCGGTTCAGTGATTTCGATTTTGAAGCAAATTTAAAAGATGGAATCGCAGTTGACTGGCCTATTCGTTACAAAGAAATTGCGCCATGGTATTCTTATGTGGAAAAACATATTGGAATTTCAGGTGAAAAACTAGATTTGCCTCATCTCCCAGATAGTGAGTTTTTAAAACCAATGGAACTAAAATGCACTGAAAAGCATTTACGTAAATCTTTACAAAAAAATTACTCCAATCGAATCCTTACAATGGGAAGACTAGCCCATATCTCTGAAGGAACAAAACCAGGGGCTGGTCGCATAAGCTGTCAGTACCGAAATCGATGTAGAAGAGGTTGCCCATTTGGTGCATATTTCAGCAGCCAGTCCTCCACACTCCCTATGGCCGAAGCAACGGGAAACATGACACTTAGACCAAACTCGATTGTTTATGAGGTTGTATATGACCCAGAGACCAAAAAAGCATCTGGCGTTAAAGTCATCGATCGAGAAACCAAAATGACATATACCTATAAGGCCAAAGTGATCTTTTTATGTGCCTCTGCAGTAGCATCGACATCTATTTTGATGCAATCAAAATCGAGATTCTTTCCTGAGGGAATGGGTAATCGCTCTGGGGAACTCGGACATAATATCATGGATCACCATTTTAAAGCTGGTGCATATGCAGAAACTGACGAATTTGAAGATCAGTACTATATCGGAAGTCGTCCAGGTGGCTTTTATATTCCTCGTTTTCGAAACCTAGGTGGTGATACCAATCATAAAGATTTTATAAGGGGATACGGCTATCAAGGAGATAGCAATCGAAGTTCTTGGGCAAAAGCTGCAAAGGAAGTAGGATATGGCCCTGAATTTACACGCTCACTTGTAAAACCTGGAACTTGGACAATCGATATGAATGGTTTTGGTGAGATATTACCTTACCATGAAAACAAGATGTACCTGGATTACGATAAAACGGATGAGTGGGGACTCCCAACTGTTACTTTTGATGCAGAGATAAAAGAGAATGAACTCGCGATGAGAAAAGATATGCAATTGCAAGCAGTTGAAATGTTAGAAAAAGCTGGGTTTAAAAATGTTAAAGCTTGGGAAGATCATTATTCAATGGGGCTGGGTATACATGAAATGGGTACTGCTCGTATGGGACGTGACCCAAAAACATCGGTTCTAAATGGCTTTAATCAAGTTCATGAGGTGCCCAATGTGTTTGTTACTGATGGTGCATGTATGACATCTGGCGGAAATCAAAACCCATCTCTAACCTACATGGCATTAACTGCACGTGCAGCAAACTACGCTGTCGAACAACTCAATAAACGAAATTTATAATCCCATGAACAGAAGAAATGCTATAAAAAATTTAGGGTTATCTTTTGGAGCTCTAGCCGTTACACCAACCATTATTGGGATGCTGAAGAGTTGTGCTAGTACAGCTTCCGACTTTTCGCCAAAGTTTTTTTTGAAAAATCAATTGAATGATATGCAGATTTTACTTGATGTCATTTTACCCTCCACGGATGATGGCATTCCAGGAGCATCAGAACTTGGGTTGTTGAAATTTATTGATGGCTACCTGGATGGAATCGTTGGGGAAGAGCAACTCAGCTTGCTGCAATTTGGTGTGAGATCCTTGATTTTATCTGCAAAATCGCAAACAAGAACTGACCTTAGTGACGAGAGATCTTATTGGGAAACACAGGCAGAAAAATATTTTGCTGCTAATGAGACCCAAGAAAATACTTGGAATGACGAACTTAACTCACTTTCTGAAGGGACCCTAGACAAAAAATCCATTTCCACAAAGGCCTTACATTTTATGGTGTTTCAGTCGTTGAGAGGATTTGCTGTGTATGCGTTTCGGATTAACAGTACGATTGGAAAAGAGTTTTTGCACTACGCACCCATCCCTGGACAGCAACTGGGATGTGTTTCCTTAGAAGAGGCGACAAATGGAAAACTCCATGCTTTTGAGGAGTAAGCGTTTTGGTTTTCTACGATGATTCCCTTATAATTAAGTCCGTCTTGATAAAGATTGTTTCTTGTTCTCTTCTAGTAATATTATTTTTTGTCTTTATGTTATCTGACAATTTTTGATAAGAAGTCTTTGCCATTTCGAATGCATTCTGATCAATTGTTGTCAAACGCGGGGTTGTCAGATTTGATATTTGCCAGTTACTAAACCCTACAACTGAAACCTGACCTGGCACATCAATTGATTGTAATTTCAACTCTCTAATTGCAGCGATAGCAGAAATATCTGTCATGGCAAAAACACCATCGATATCTTTTCGCTTTTTAAAAAGCCTAGAAAAAGAACGCTGAGACTCATTAATATTATTGGGAGGAACTTGAGTCACCAACTCCTCTTCAAAATTCAAACCCGAGTCAGTGATTGCGGATTTGTAACCCAAAAATCGATCGATGGAGTTTTGTGACAGTAAAGGTCCTCTAAGGTGAGCAATTGTTTTTTTTCCTCTAGTGATGAGATGCTCAACTGCTTTTTTGGCAGCATCACGATCACTTGTTACAACTTTATCAAACGGACTAAGCTTTGAGATTTTATCAAACTCAACAATGGGAATGCCAAGGTTAGAAATCTCAATCAAATGGTCAGGGAAACGCGTCTCATCTGAAATACTAATCAATATGCCATCAACATTTAGCTTCACCAAATCAAGTAAAGCCACTTTTTCTTTTTCCAAATTTTCAAAGGTTGGCTTTACGATTACACTGATATTGTCTTCAGAAGCTAAATCTATAATTGTTTCTACAATTTTAGAAAAATAAAAATGATTGATTTTAGGCAAAATCAAGCCAATAATTTGTGTGGATTTTTTTCTAAAATTTATTGCTTGTTGATTTGGAAAATACTGCAATTCTTTAGCAAGCTTAATGACCTTATCTCTAGTTGATCGATTAACATCCGGATATCCGTTTAATGCTTTTGAGACTGTTGCTACTGAAACTCCTAAAACATTAGCGAGATATTTTATTGATACTTTTTTTAAACTCATAATTAGATGATAGTAGAGATTATGAATCTTTTAAATTAAACTAAAACGATTTAGATAACAAATATTGATTTTTTTTAAGTTTCTTGTTCGCGGATGTTTTGTTTTTAGTATGTTTAATGTCAAATCATCAATTTTATAGAGGTTATATTAAAATATGCATAGTTTTTGTATAGTTTTTGTAACAACTATTTTAATTAATGATCATTAAATTAGCAATTAATATTTTATCACATGGCATTGTAATTTACAATATCATAAAATTAACATTAACTAAATTATAAATATGAAAAACCAAATAACATTTTTTAGTTTTTTCTTGACTCTTTGTATTGTTGGGCTAAGTTATGCCCAAACAAGCTCTGTGTCTGGAACGGTTCTAGACGCTAACGGGGCCCTTCCTGGTGCAACTGTTGTAGTCAAAGGAACTAATACTGGAGTTACCACTGATTTTGATGGTAACTTTTCTATTCAAGCTGCTGGAGATGACATATTAGTCGTTTCATATGTCGGTTTTGAATCACAAGAAGTTGGAGTTTCAAACCAAACCAATATTTCGATTGTGCTAAGCTCAAGTAATGAACTTGATGAGGTCATAATCACTGGTTATGGCTCTATAACAAAACGAGATGCTACAGGAGCAATTGATGCAATTTCAGCAGCATCGTTTGACCAAGTTTCTTCTGATTCTCCAGCTCAACTACTTAGAGGTAAAGTAGCTGGTGTCCAAATTACTAGTGCGACAGGTGAGCCAGGTGCTGGAGTTGCTATAAGAGTAAGAGGAAATTCCTCTATCAGATCTGGAAATGAACCATTAATTGTTGTTGATGGTGTTCCATTAGCTGGTGGAAATACATCTCCTGGACTAGGTGACGAAATACTAGGGACTGGAAGCCCTAAAAACCCACTAAACTTTATCAACCAAAACGATATTGAAAGTATTAGTGTTCTAAAAGATGCATCTTCTACGGCTATCTATGGTTCTAGAGGAGCAAATGGAGTAATTGTTATTACTACGAAAAAAGGGGTGTCTGGAGCTAGCGAACCACAATTATCATATTCTGGATCTTTAAGCTCTTCAGCTTTTGCTCAAAATTCTTCATTTCAAGATGTAATGAGTAAGTCTGAGTTCCAATCAAATATACCTTCTGACTTACCTGCAGATTCTCCAATTCCTGGCGAATCTGGAACCTATAATTGGCAAGACACTGTTTTGAGAAATGCTTTCAGTCAGTCTCATGACATTACTTTAACTACAGGAGGTGAAAATTCATCTACTCGTTTATCGGTTGGAGCAAATTTACAAGAAGGTATAATTAACAAAACGGGGATGGATAAATACAATGTTAGTTTATACAATTCCTACAAGTTATTTGATGGTGATGTGAATCTTCAAACTAGAGTACTTTACTCTGACATTGATGATTTAAGCCACCTGACTACGAATTCTGCAGGGTATATTGGTAACTTAATTGGTGCCGCGCTTTACTGGAGACCATCGTTGAATACCACTAACGCTGATGGATCTTATAACGTGATTAGTGCTAACTATTTGAATCCTAAGCAACTTTTAGATTCTTATGATGATAGTACAAATACCAAAAGGTTGCTCGCTAACTTCAATGTTTCTGTAAATCTATCTGATAAATTAACTTTCAGAACCATTTTCGGAGTTGATCGTTCAACATCAACACGTGAAGCCCAATTGCTTCCATCAATTGATATTTTGGACACTGCTCAATCTGGAGACAATCGTGGTCAGGCATCTGTTTATAGTGATCAGCGTTTTAACAAGACTTTTGAGAACACTCTTAACTATCTTGATTCTGTAAACGGAGTTGATATAGACTTATTGGCAGGTTTCTCATACTACAGTTACCTAAGTGAAGGAAGCAATTTGCAAGCAAAAGGATTTAATGCTGACCAAGTTGACTTAATTAATAACTTAGGTGGTGTTGTTGATGTCAATACCGGATATTCTATAGGTTCTTATAAAAACGAAACTGAACTACAATCCTTCTTTGTACGTGCAGGTCTTACCTATGATAAGTTTCTTGCAACTTTAACATATCGTATCGATGGGTCGTCAAAGTTTGGTGAAGAAAATAAATACGGTAGTTTCCCTGCTGTTGGTTTAGGTTATAAATTCATTGAAAATGAAGCTGGTTCAATAAATAACTTAAAGCTTAGAGGTAGCTGGGGTGTCACTGGTAACCAAGAATTTGCGGTGAATTCTGCAATTTCAAAATCTAGATACAATAACGGATCAGTTTCTGTTGTAACTAATGCAAATCCTGACCTTGAGTGGGAAACAACTACTTCCTTAGGTGTTGGTATTGACTTTGAAATTTTTGATGGTAAAGCAACTGGTTCTTTAGACTACTTCCAACGTTCTACTGAAAATCTTTTATTCCCTGTCCCTGAAGCAGCTACAAAACCAGGTCCTGCTTCTCCAAGGTTTGTTAACCTAGATGGTGAGTTAGTAAATACTGGTATTGAAGTTGGTTTGAACTACAATCTTGTGGACTCTGATAACATGACTTGGGATGTTTCAGCTAATGCTTCTTTGATTTCTAATGAAATTCAAAATTTCCCAGGATTTATACCAACAGGAGAGCTGCATGGACAAGGACTTTCAAGTGCATATTCTCAAGTTCTTTCAAACAATAACCCGTTGTATAGCTACTATATGTTTGATTTTAGAGGATACGATGCTAACGGTGCTTCTACTTATACCCAAGCTGATGGCTCAGTAGGTCCTTTAGCTACAGCTAGTAAAGATGTTTTAGACAAGCAGGCACTTCCAACAATGAATCTTGGTTTATCAACAAGTGTTGCTATGGGTGACTGGAGTATTTCCACATCTCTGTACGGATCATTTGGTCATTATGTATACAACAACACTAATAATGCATATTTCTTTAAAGGAGCATACCCTGTAAGAAATATTCCAGTAGAAAGTGCTGTTTCTGCTCAAGCATCTTCAGATCCTAATTCACCTTCTACTAAATATTTAGAAAAAGGAGATTTTATCCGCTTATCCAACTTGAGAGTTGGTTATGATTTAGGTGACTCTTTGCTTGATTCAATTGGAGTTGAGAACACATATATCTATGTTAATGGCGACAACTTAGCTACATTCACTGATTACACTGGATTTGATCCTGAAGTAAATGTAGATAAGGCAATGAATGGTGTTCCATCAACAGGAATTGATTACCTGCCTTATCCAAGGGCTAGAACATTCACATTAGGAGTAAATCTAACCTTTTAAAAATAAAATTATTTACAATGAAAAATTTAATAAATTACATTACAACAATTATAGTTACTCTTTCTGTAGTGTCTTGTACTGACTTGGAAGAGCAAGCTCTTGATGGGGTGGTCCCTACCGGTTCTGGATCTGCATCAGCGGATCTTAGAGGGGTATTAAATGAAGTTGCTAATTTCCACAATGAATGGGCAAGGCATCTTGGTATACAAGAAATGCCTGGTGATGCTATGGCAGGTCCTACTCGTGGTGGTGACTGGGATGATAATGCAGTTCTTAGACAAATGCATACGCACACGCTAGGAGCTGACCACCCATGGACAGCGCAATCATATAATATCTTTATGACAGGTATTTACAAAGCTGATTTAGTTTTATCTGACAATGGGCAAAGTGCTGATCACGCTGCCGCTAAGTTTATGAAGGCTTATTTTTATTATCAAATGATTGATAAATTTGGAGTAGTGCCTTATAGAGCTGATTATACTGATATGACACAAGATGCATCAGTATATAGTCGTTCTGAAGCATTTGCTGAAGCAGTTACAATGGCAGCTGACGCTCTCTCCAATCTACCTGAAAAAGTAGATGGACAAGCCGATAAGCCCAATAGGGATGCTGCCAGAATGCTCTTAGCTAAGCTTCACATGAATAGAGCAGTATTTACTGGAGAACCAGGTTCTACATCGTTTACTTTTGATGCCGCCGATATGACAGCTGCTATTGATTATATTGATGATATGGTTTCAACTTTAAAAGAAGATGAAACAGACGGCGCTTCATACTGGTTTAACTTTGATAAGGATAACGACCAATCCTCAGAACTAATCTGGGCACTAAAACAGGAACAAGGTGCAGATGACAGTGTTGGTGGAACAAGTTATCACTGGAGAATGGGACAGCATTACAACCAAACTCCTGATGGATGGAATGGTCCTGTAATGTTAGGTGAATATTATGACTATTTCCAAGAAAATGGTGTAGCTGAAGGAAGTGATCCAAGGGTAACTTGGAGCACTGATGAACTAACTGCTACTACTGGAAATAGCATTGGAGTTCAGAGAGGACAAATTTACAAGCCAGGCGGTACGGAAAAGGTAAAGGATCGAAATGGATTGGATCTTGTGTTCAGTAAAGATGTTCCTCTTGTAGTTACTGATAAAGCGGCTATTGAATCTGCAGGGTACAGAATTATCAAATATGTGCCACATAACTTTAACGAGCCAGAAAGTGACATGATTATTTTCCGATATGCTGATGCTTTACTACTCCGAGCTGAAGCAGCTCTAAGAGGCGGAGCCGGAGGAGATGCTCAAGCTGATTTAGGCGCTGTTAGATCTCGTGTTGGGTTAAGTTCTATCACTGCAAGTTTAGATAATGTTTATGCTGAGCGTGCTAGAGAACTTTGGTTTGAAGGACATAGAAGAAATGACATGATTAGATGGGGAACTTTTTTAAGTGCTAAAGAACTTAAAAGTGCTGAATCAGATCCTAAATATCTTTTATTCCCTCTTCCTGCGGATGCATTATTAAATCCAAACATTAACCAAAACCCCGGTTATTAATTAATAACCAGGAATTTTTCTTTATGAAAAGGCAAATTAATCTTAATTTGCCTTTTTTAATTTTGTAACCATTACATCTATATTTTTAGTATCTAATAATGATTAGCCTACGTTTTTTCAAGCACTTATTTCGCTTATTTTTTATCATTTTTCTCTTTTCATGTAATAATTCGAGCAATAAAAATTCATTGTTTGAGCTTCTTGATAATCAATCAACTGGAATAAACATCATTAACGAAATAGAAACCACTAGAGACCTTCATGTTTTTAGATACAGAAACTTTTACAATGGAGGTGGCGTTAGTATTGGCGATGTTAATAACGATGGATTGGCCGATGTATATCTAACAATTAATAGAGGCCCTAATAAGCTTTATCTAAATAAAGGGGATTTTAAGTTCGAAGATATAACAGAAAATGCAGGAGTGGCGGGCACGAAGCAATGGTCCACAGGAGTTGTTATGGTTGATATTAATTCAGACGGTTTCTTAGATATTTATGTTTGTAATGCTGGAATTGTAAGTGGTGATGAGCAAGACAATGAGTTATTTATCAATAATGGTGATGGCACCTTTACCGAGGAAGCTGAATCATATAACTTAGCAGACAGTGGGATTACTACTCATGCTGCTTTTTTTGATTATGATTTAGATGGTGACCTGGATGTATATATTCTAAATAATAGTTTTATCCCTATTACTTCTTTAAATTATAATGATAAAAGAAGTCTAAGAGACATTAATTGGGATGTTCCGAGTTATCTTAAAGGTGGTGGAGACAAATTGTTACGAAATGATAATAATTTTTTCACCGACGTTTCTGAAGAATCTGGGATATATGGGAGTCTCATTGGTTTTGGACTTGGTGTAACACTTGGTGATGTCGATAAAGATGGATATGTAGACATCTACGTTTCAAATGATTTTTATGAGAGAGATTATCTATATATGAATCAAGGAGATGGTACATTCAATGAAGAAGTCCAAGAAATGGTTAGTCACCTAAGTCACTCTTCTATGGGTGCAGACATGGCGGATCTTAACAATGATGGTTATGTTGAAATTTATGTAACCGATATGTTACCTGAGGGAGATCAAAGACTTAAAGAAACAACATTATTTGAAAGCTTTGATACATATCGCCTAAAGCTTGGAAAAGAATTTTACCATCAATTTATGCAAAATACATTGCAATTCAATAACGAGGGAAATTCATTTTCAGAAATTTCATGTTATGCGGGCGTTGAGGCTACAGATTGGAGTTGGGGTGCATTACTGTTTGACATGGATAATGACGGCTACAAAGATATTTTTGTTTGCAATGGAATATATCATGAGCTTACCAATCAAGACTTTATGAATTTCTTTGCTAATGATGTGATTCAAAAAATGGTACTCACAGGAAAAAAAGAAGAAGTTGAAAATATCGTAAAACAAATGCCCTCTAGACCAATCCCTAACTATGCTTTTCAAAATAATAAAAACCTGACTTTTTCTAATCAAACCACAAACTGGGGATTTGAAAAACCAACTTTCTCAAATGGCGCAGCGTACGGAGATTTGGATAATGACGGAGATTTAGATTTAGTAATAAATAATGTAAATGAACCCATAATGGTTTATAAGAATAAGTCATCAGAGAGGGGTGGGAACTATGTTAAAATTAGACTTGAAGGAGATGAGGAAAATATTAACGCTATTGGAGCGAAAGTTAGTGTATACTACAGCAATAAACACATTTATAATGAGCTTATACCAACAAAAGGATTTCAATCTTCTGTTGAATACACCCTAACTGTAGGACTTGGAGACGCTGAAATTGTAGACTCTATTGAAGTTGTATGGCCTGATCAATCCAGAACCCTAACTTACTCCCCTTCGATTAACAGTCTACAGTTTATTCAAAAAGAAAATTCTATAACTGACCCAAATCCTAAAGAAAAAATAAAAACACTTTTTACAACACAAAACCTTCCTGCCAAAAAGCATAATGAAGATAATTTTGTCGATTATAACTATGAGCAACTTGTATCCAAAATGATATCGAGAGAAGGGCCTGCAGTTGCCGTTGCTGATGTTGATAAAAATGGACTAGACGACATCTACATTGGCGGCAGTAGAGGCGATATTTCACAACTCATTTTACAAAACAAACCTGGAGTTTTTGTCAATACTGAACAGTCTTTTTTAATTACCACCAAACACTACGAGGACACCACAGCTATTTTTATTGACATTGACAACGATGGTGATCAAGATTTAGTTGTGGGATCAGGTGGGAATAATCCAACTTTACCTAATTCCCTAATTCAAGATCGGGTATATTTAAATGATGGAAATGGTACGTTTTCATACGATAGTATGGCTTTACCAAACTATATCGCCAATACAAGTATTATTGCTCCTCATGATTTTAATGGAGATGGTGCCATCGATCTGTTTATTGGAAACCGATCGATATCGGGACTGTATGGAGTTAATCCAAATTCTGTTTTACTGCAAAATAATGGTACCGGGGTTTTTGAAAATGTAACCAATCTCAAAGCATACGATTTCAATGAACTAGGAATGATAACAGATGCAGAATGGATTGATCTTTCTGGTGATAACCAAAAAGAACTCATCATTGTTGGCTCATGGATGTCACCAGTAGTTTATTCCTTTAATGGCGTATATTTCGAGAAAAAAGCAACAGCTTTAGACCAATTGAACGGCTGGTGGGATGAAATATTAAATGGTGATTTTAACAACGATGGCACAATTGACATTGTTCTTGGTAATAAAGGCCTAAATTCCGTCTACACTGGAACTGAAGAGGCTCCAGCTCGTATGTATATCAATGACTTTGATGATAACGGAACCCTTGAACAGATTCATACGAGAGACTTTGATGGAATTGATAAGCCAATACATATCAAAAGCGAATTAATTTCTCAACTTACATTTTTAAAAAAAACAAATCTCAAGTTCTCAGAATATGCAAAAAAAGACATCTATGGTTTGTTTTCTAAAGAAAAAGTCAGTAAGTCAATCATCAAGGAGGTAAATGAATCAAGAAGTGTGGTTGCTCTAAATAGCGGTAATTTTGATTTTTCAATAACACCCCTTCCAAATGAAGCCCAATGGAATTCAGTAAATACAGGAATAGTCGATGACTTCAATAATGATGGTAATTTAGATTTGATACTTGCTGGTGGGGAAGATAATCTCAAGCCACAATTCTCAAAACTTGATAGTGGATTTGCTTCTCTACTTTTAGGCAATGGAGATGGAAAATTTTCTTTTGTGCCAGTAAAAAAATCAGGGTTACCTTTAAAGGGGACTGTTCGATCATCTGTGAAAATCAATATGAAAAATCATATAGGTTATTTACTCGGAATCAATAATCAAAATCCTATATTTTATGTTTTACAATAGGGCTTTACTTTTTATTTCAGTTCTGTTCCTCACATCATGTAATCCTGAAGGACAAGTGTTTGTTGAGCTCGATCCAGCTAAATCTGGTATAGATTTTTTTAATGCTGTTAAAGACAATGAAAAAGTAAATATCCTTGACTACCTATATTATTACAATGGTGGTGGTGTCGCTGCTGGAGACATTAACAATGATGGCTTGGAGGATTTGTATTTTGTTTCAAACCTTGGCCCAAACAAACTCTATCTAAATAAAGGAAATTTAGAATTTGAGGATATTAGTAAAAAAGCTAATATTGAAGGTGTGTCAACTTGGAACACTGGAGTTACAATGGTCGATATTAACAATGATGGATGGTTAGATATATATGTTTGTGCGGTTGTCGGTATCCACGGATTTATGGGGCAAAATGAGCTTTATATAAATCAAAAGGATGGTACTTTTAAAGAACAAGCCTCCGCATATGGTTTAGCAATTCAAAACTACTCGACTTCTACTGCATTTTTTGACTATGATAAAGATGGGGATCTCGATATGTATCTTCTCAATCATGGGATTCATAAGACCAGTAATTTTTTTGGTGTCGATCGCAGAGATAGTTTTAGTGAAATGAGCTCAGATAAGTTTTTTAAAAATGACAATGGATTCTTTGTCGATATAACAAAAGAGGCCAACTTATTTGGGGGTGAAGTTGGCTATGGCCTTGCGGTTGGTATACATGATTTAAATGCTGACGGATGGGATGATATTTATGTTTCCAATGATTTCTACGAAGACGATTATCTCTACATCAACCAGAAAGACGGAACATTTACTGAAATGTCACACGAAAGCTTTAGTCAAACTAGTCAATTTTCAATGGGGAACGATATTTCTGATATCAACCATGACGGATTAGCAGATATCATTACGCTTGATATGTTACCTGAAGATGAAAAAATACTAAAAAACTCATTAGGCGAAATCAATTACAACTCTTTAATAAGTCGACGTTCTTTAGGTTACAATGATCAATTTCCACGAAACCATTTGCAAATCAATACTGGCAAAGGTAAATTTTTGGAAATTGGACTCCTCGCTAATATATCTGCAACAGACTGGAGTTGGGCGCCCGTGTTTGCAGATTTTGATAACGACGGACAAAAAGACCTTGTCATGTCAAATGGAATTTACAGAAGACCCAATGATGCGGACTACATCAAATATGTATCATCTGAACAAATTAGGAACAAAATTAATAATACGCGCCTAGTCGATAACATGGCTCTAGAAAAAATGCCAAGAGGTGACGTTAAAAATTATTTTTTTAAAGGGAATGAAGATCTTCGATTTAAGGATGTAAGTAACACTTGGATTCGACAAAAAGCTGGCCTGAGTAATGGTTTAGTAACAGCCGATTTAGACAACGATGGAGACCTTGATTTGGTGTTTAATAATATCAATGCAACGTCTACTATTTTAAAAAATAAAGGAAATGCGAACAACTCTTTGAAAATAAAATTTGTGGGAAACACAAAAAACAGATTTGGGATTGGAACAAAAGTATACGCATATGTAAACGGAAAAGTATTTTATGAGCAATTACACCCAACTCGAGGTTTTTTATCAAGCTTTCCCCACAACATTCATATTGGTATAGGTGAAAACGAAATTGATTCAATCACTGTCATTTGGCCAAATAATAAAGAAGAGCGACTATACGATATGAAGAACCAAAATCTACTGGTTTTTGACTACAACAATGCAATCCAACCAGCAACCAAACAATTCAAATTAAAGAATGACCTATTTGTCGAGCAAAATATTGCCCAAATCGACCATATTAGTACTGAAAAAAGTTTTCCAGAATTTAATCGTGAAAAATTAATGCCCTATGGCGTGACACAAGAAGGAACTCCAATTGCAATCGGTGATGTGAATAACGATGGAAAGGATGATATGTTTTTTGGGGGTACAAAAGGATACACATCGGTTTTGTATATCAGTTCTAGTGACAATTCATATTTGAAAACAACCCATGCTTTTGAAAATGAAAAAAAGCATGAAGATACAGATGCAATTTTCACTGACATTGATAATGACGATGACTTGGATTTGTTTGTTGTTTCTGGGGGTGGTGAATTTCAGGGCAAATCAAATTACAATAAAGACAGAGTGTATATCAACGATGGCAATGGAAATTTTAGTTTAAGCCAAAGTATCCTACCTGAATATTTTCACAACGGATCAGTTGTTGTATCAAGTGATTTTGATGGTGACGGTGATCAAGATTATTTTGTAGGATCGAGATCAACTACAAAATCATTTGGTAAGGCGCCTGAATCATTTTTACTAATCAATGAAAATAGCAAGCTATCAATCGCTAGTGATCATCCCATTTCACAGGTTGGTATGGTGACAGATGCCATACTTTTTGATTTTGATAATGATGCAGACAAAGATCTTATCATTGTTTCAGAGTGGTCGGAGGTGAAAATATTTGAAAATGACAAAGGCAAACTCGTTGACCGTACCAAAAAACTTTTTTCAGATAACCCAAAAGGCCTTTGGCAATCTATAGAACTATTTGATATTGATCAGGACGGGATGAAAGAAATTATTGTCGGGAATGTTGGTCTAAATACTAAATTTTCAGCTTCAAAATCATATCCGTTGAAAATGTATGTTAATGATTTTGATTCGAATGGACAGACCGAAAGCATTGTCGCAATTGCCAAAAATGGAGACTATTACACGATTGATTCCAAAGACAAAATGCAAAGTCAAATGCCTGAATTAATTCGAAAAAAATTTAGTACATATTCAAACTTTGCAGGAAAAACAATTGAAGAAATTTTCGGATCGTCATTATTGTCACGTGCTGATCAATACATTGTTGACGAGTTGCAAAACGGATATTTTAAATTGTCCGGTAACAGTTTTACTTTCTACCCTTTACCGACAGAATTCCAATGGGGACCAATCACCAAGATAAAACCCCTGACAATCAAAAATATCAATCATTTAATATTGACTGGTTCAAAATCGGATTTACCACCATATCAAGGGCTCTGGCAATCACAAAAACATTTTCTTTTACGCTCTTTAGAAGAATTTGAAATGTTACATCTGCTTGGTATCGATCTGATTCATCAAGACTTAAACGATTTGGAGACTGTAGAAATTGATGGAAAAAATCAATTAATTTTAGGAATCGCAAATCAAAAAACCAAATTTTTCAATTTCTAACTTCTATTACTATGAATCTAAACATCAAGCAATCTTTTATATTTCTAGGGATAGGAGCCTTGGTTGGGCTATCGATTTATCTGTTTTTTTTTCCATATGCGTATTTAGTTAAATTCAAAAGTGAACACTCACCCCTTTCTATTTATAGTTTTGTTCACCAAAATGTGATTGAAATAGAAGAATGGCAAGACAAATTACATATGACACAAGTCATTGAGACTGAAAACGAACAAGATATTAATCTATTTTGGGAAATCGAATATGACGGCGAAATTTCTGAGATAAAAATCAAAATTATTTTTACAGAGAACCAATGGATAGAAAAATTAAAAATTCTAGTTTTAAATGCAGACTTATTTGACTCAACCCTAACAAGAATAAATGACATCTACAAAGAACTGAATGAGGACATTGAATCATTTGATTGGGCAACACCCAAAAATGAACAGTTAAACGGCTCAGATTGTTTGTGTGTTGATTTAAAGTCGACATTTAAAGAAAAGCCAAGAATGATGAACGAACACGTCGATCATTTAGCATATTATGCGCAAAACGTCAGCAATCGATCTCCACGCTTATATATCAGTTCAATCAACTTCTTAGAACAATCCTTTTCATATTCTTTTTGTTTCCCAGTAAATCATCCATTGAAACTAAAGGCATTGCCAGATGATTACCTCTACAAAAAACAACCAAATATCGGTACAACTTCAATTGATTTTTATGGTAACTTTGCTTCAACTTATCGATATTGGGCTAATCTTTATGACTCATTAAAACTTGACGATAATGAAATAAAATACCCTATCGTTGAAGAATTTTTGGACAGCCCTTTTTCAGGGAAAGATGACAAGGAATGGAAATCTAAATTGTATTTTTAAAAACAGCTATGCTTTACAGTACTATGCCTAGGCTAACTTATATATTATTTAAAATCTCAATAGTTTGTTTACTAGTTTCTTGTAATCCTAAAACTACAGAATATAAGCAACTAGAAAACCCTGATTTTTTTCGTGAGGCTATTCAAAATCTTACTGATATTGCTGTCTATGATATTTTTTCACCTCCAGTAGCCTCAAGAGTATATGTTTATCCAAATATTGCGGCTTATGAAGTCATTGCACAAGCATTTCCTGAAAAATTTAATTCTTTGGCAGATCAGTTGAATGGGTTAACTGTTAGTCCTCAAATCCCTGATGGAGTAAATCCCTATTTATCGGCTATCTATGCGTTTAATATTGTTGGTAAGAGTATGATTTTTTCTGAAGATAAAATGGAAAAATTTCAGAAAAGTTTTGATGAGCAAATTTCTAAATTTTCAATTTCAAGAAGTGTAAGAAAAAAATCCATGCGATACGCCGAACAAATGGCAGAACATATATTGAGTTGGTCAAAAAAAGACAATTATCATCAAACCAGAACCTACCCCAAATACACTGTTTTGGAAGAAGATCATTATTGGAAGCCTACTCCGCCAGATTATATGGATGGTATTGAACCTAATTGGAATCAAATCAGGCCAATGGTTATCAAAAGTGCCTCACAGTTTAGCCCTGAGCCTCCATTGAGCTTTAATTTGACAAAAGGGAGTCCTTTTCAAAATCAATTACAAGAGGTCTATGAAATTGGAAAAGCTCTAACAGATGAGCAAGTTCAAATTGCTAGCTTTTGGGACTGTAATCCCTATGTAACTTATCACAGAGGACATGCGATGTTTGCCACAAAAAAAATTACACCTGGTGGACATTGGGTTGGTATTACCTCAATAGCAACAGAAACAACCAATAGTAGTTTTGAACAAACAGTCTCTGCTTTTACTGAGGTAAGTATTGCCCTGTTTGATGCTTTTATCAGCTGCTGGGATGAAAAATGGAAAACATTGGTTGTTAGACCTGAAACACTTATCAACAAATATTACGATGAGGACTGGTTACCAATTCTTCAAACACCTCCATTCCCTGAATACACTAGTGGGCATTCGGTAATTTCAAAAGCTTCAGCAGTTGTATTGACAAAAAGATTTGGTGATCAGTTTTCTTTTGAGGATACCACAGAAATTCCCTATGGCCTTCCTGTTAGGAATTTTGATTCCTTCCACCATGCTGCCGATGAAGCAGCAATCTCTAGACTTTATGGTGGAATTCATTACCGCATGGCGATTGATCAAGGTGTGATTCAAGGAAGAATAATTGGTCAGTATATCAACCAAAAAATCATTACTCAAAAAATCTAATCACTAACGTTTACTTTTTTTATAAAAATTAAGTTACAACGAAAACGTTTTAGTTTTATTTTTTTTAATGTTTAAGGATTTCTAAACATATTTATTTGATACTTTGCCTATATTAAAATCGTGAAAAAATCATTGAATTTTTGGCAAATCATTAACATGAATATTGGATTTTTTGGAATCCAATTTAGTTTTGGTTTGCAACAAAGCAATATGAGCCCCATTTATAAATATTTAGGTGCAGAGGAGTCAGAATTGCCAATTCTTTGGCTAGCTGGGCCAGTAACAGGACTTATTGTTCAGCCAATTATAGGAGCAATCAGCGATGTCACTTGGAGTCCAAAATGGGGTCGGCGGAAACCATTTTTTTTAATTGGAGCTATTGTTGCAAGTATTTCCCTTGTTCTCATGCCCTTTTCCTCTACGATATGGATGGCAGCTGGATTACTCTGGATTCTAGATGCCGCAAATAATATCGCTTTAGAACCATATCGAGCTTTTGTCTCAGACAAACTTCCTGAAAAACAGTATTCATTTGGCTTTCTTATACAAAGTTTTTTTACAGGACTGGGAATCACCCTTGCTAACTTTACTCCCGCTATTCTTGTGATGCTTGGTTTCTTAACAATGAATGATAAGTTAGCAAATGGAATTCCTCATGTCACTTACTATGCTTTTTTTGTTGGTGCAGCAGCATCTCTAATTACGATTTTAATTACAGTTCTTACCACCTCTGAAATTCCTCCTAGCGAAGCTGAAGAAAAGCAATTGAAAGAACAAAAAAAAGAAGATAGAATTATTCAACGTACATGGAATGATATTGTGAGTGCATTATTTGAAATGCCAACACCTATGAAACAACTTATACCTGTCATGTTTTTTTCATGGTATGCAATGTTTTGTTATTGGCAATACCTCACTTCATGTTTATCATTATCTCTATACAATACTACTGATCAAGCATCTCCATATTTCGCACAAGCCCAGTTACTGACTGGAAACCTAAACGGGACTTATAATATTGTTTGTGTTTTTGTTGCTTTTGCAATGATACCTATTGCGCGTTTTCTCAGAGCAAAAGTTCTGCACTGCATCAGTCTAGTTATTGGTGGAATTGGGCTTTTGAGTATTCCTAGTTTAAGTGATCAAGTCGAGATATTATCGATTACAAACCCTTTTGGAAGTGGGAGAATTATCATTTCGCAGATATATCTATATGCGATTGCTTTAGGGATAACCTGGGCATCCATGATGTCAATGCCATATCAAATTGTTGCGAGCTCAATCCCAAAAAATAAAATGGGGGTTTATATGGGTATTTTTAATATGTTTATTGTGATTCCTATGATTATACAAATAATTACTATTCAGTTTGGTGTTTATGATTTGTTGGGAGGAAACCCCATAAACGTAGTTTTATTGGGTGGCGTTTTTCTTATTTTAGGTGGGTTATCTTCTTTAAGGATTGATCAAAAATGAAAGTTAACACCCAAAATAATCCGATTCAATTAAGCCTATCTATTATTGAAAAAGCTGCTTCACCAAACGGCTTTGTTGCCAGTTTAGATGATAACGATAATTACAATCGGATATGGACTAGGGATGCTATGATAACGTCAATAGCTGTATTGTGTCAAGAAAAAAAATCATTATACCCCGTCGTTAAAAAAAGTATTACAACTATCATCTCACAAATTCATCAAGATGGATGGGTGCCATCCAACATTTGTTTTGGCGATGATGGCAGCAACCCAATTGTAAGTTATGGTGGGCCCGTTGGACGTGTCGATAATGTATTTTGGCTTCTGATTGGAGGCATTTACTACATGGAAATGAGCGGTGACTTGTCTTTGAAAGATCCGTTGTATAAACTTGCTGACAAACAATTAAAAATAACAACCTCTTGGGAGTTTAATGGAAAAGAATTAATGTATTGTCCTACAAGTTCAAATTGGGCAGACGAATACCCTATGGAGGGCTATGTTTTGATCAACCAAATTCTTCGTTATTGGGCATTTAAAAAAGTAGGAGGGTTTTATGAAAGTGATTTGTTTACTGTAAAAAGTAATGCAATTAAAGATGCCATAGGTTATCATTTTTTCGGTGAAGGTCAATGTAAGCAAACATTATTGACCGAAATGCAAGATCAAGAGCTTTCAACACTGTGGGGGGTACACCGAATAATGAGTTCATTCAATCCTGGTGGAATCAACAAAAAAATTGATAGTCTAGCTTACTCGTTGGCAATTGGACTCGGAATTGGTACCTTAGAAATCGAAGAGCGACTGGAATATTTACTTTATAAAGCATCCCAAGGACACATTGGCTTACCGAGTTTTCACCCCATCATCACTAAAGAAGATAAGGAATATCAACAGCTTTTATCAAATTATGCCTATTCATTTAAAAACAAAGCCGGACATTTTCACAATGGTGGAATATGGCCAATGGTAAATGGATGGACACTGGCATGCTTATCTTTAACAAAAAGGGAATCAACTTTGTATGAAAAATTAGATGCTGATTTCCATCAACTCAGAGGCAAATTTCCTTATTTTAAAAACTTTAGTGAATATTTTGACTCGAACAATTACGAGGCTTGTGGAACAAAAAATCTTTGCTACTCTGCTGCAGGACATTTGTTAAGTCAAGCATCTGAAAAAAGTCTTTGTCAACTGTTTGGACGTCAGACCGATTTGATAGATCATGTTCATATTAGAGACAATGTACAACAAATAGTAGATCTAATCAGTAAATGTGAAAATAAGCCCTGTGTTCTTTTTATTTCAGGGGAATCTGGTTCGGGGAAAACAACTTTAGCTCACGAGATGTCAAGCTTCTTACAACTAGCCGGTAAAAACAGTTATGTGATGAGTCAAGATAACTACTTTCATCTTCCACCCAACCAAAAC
>Ga0233438_10000502_pt1 | contig 49807 bp, 57 predicted proteins | sample SI_123_September_FD_182720 | JGI IMG/M metagenome (GOLD analysis project Ga0233438, IMG submission 182720) | Seawater microbial communities from Saanich Inlet, British Columbia, Canada - SI_123_September2016_10_MG | ecosystem: Environmental > Aquatic > Marine > Inlet | place: Canada: British...
TTCTATGGGTCTCAGAACAGCATCATTGCAAATGGATGTGACTTTGGCCCGTGGTCTTAATTATTACACGGTAGCTATATTTGAAGTTTCTGCACCAGATTCGGTACAAATTGGTTCTATTGGTGGGGGAGGACGTTATGATGATCTTACGGGTATTTTTGGTCTTAAAGATGTTAGTGGTGTTGGAATTAGTTTTGGCTTAGATCGAATTTATTTAGTTTTACAAGAGCTCAATTTATTTCCTTCAAAAAAGACAGAATCTACTAAAGTTCTCTTTACTAATTTCGGAAATGAGGAGAGTTTATATTGTTTGAAAGCAATCACACTTTTAAGGTCCAAATCAATTGCTGCAGAACTATACCCTGACTCCGTAAAGTTAAAAAAACAAATGGTGTATTGTAATAAGAGGGAAATTCCTTATGTGGTCATGGTTGGTGCATCAGAAATAGCGCAAAACAAGTACTTATTTAAAGACATGTATTCTGGAGAACAACAGCTGTTATCTTTGGAAGAACTCGCAGAAAGAGTTTCTTAAATGGTGCTCGCGAGACCGCTTCGCTAAATTGATAAATAATTAAAAAGCTCGAACTGCTCTTACACTAAATGTTTTGGTCTTATTGTTGCTTGCCTGACTACCATTGGCGAAATACTGTCTCCGTGCGCCATCATTATCTTTCTCCGTCGAACTCCAGTATTCACTTTCGTTTAAGTTTGCTCCATTTCCATTACTAAAAATACCATACATAAGGTTTAATTCTCTTTTAGTAGGTTGCCTATGGTTTAGTTTTCCTATCTAAAAAAAAATACGTCGAAACGGTTGGTAAACCAACACAAACTTTCATTAAGTTATCTTCTGGGGTATAACCAAATAAAACCATAACAATAATCATAAGTATAAAAACTGATAATGTACCAAAAATTAAAATTAAAATTCTTTTCATAATTTTTTACTGTTTTTGTTAATTATTAGTTGTGAAACTATTTATCATTTATATTGATCAGGAAAAATGATACTATTAGCCATAGAAAGGAACATTTTTTCATTTAAATTTGTTTTTTTAAGCGTACTCATTGATAAGACAAAGGCATTATTGTCAATAAATAACATCATACATTTGTTGTTAGTTTTTCTTACATACTCCATCCTTTGTGTTTCGTTTGAGTAATTAAATATAATGCCAGGGTAGCTTTCTATTACTATATATTTTTGCTTACTTACATTGTCAAGTCCAGCTGTAAGGTCGTTAATCCCTCCTTCAAATTTTAAATAATCTTTCCATTCTTTTTTTGACATTTCCATTTCCTTAGGCATCTTTTTAATGGCTACTGAAATAGTAATTCGATTCTCCAAATCGGTTTGGTTTTTTACCCAGTTATATAATATGTTTGGTCTTTTTCCATCATTCCTTTGAAATTTAGAAGGTTCTTTTATCGAGAAATTTAAACCCTTAGATTTTGGATGGCTATTTACATTTATTGTGTTTTGCCCAAAAGAGCTAAAAGAAACAAGTAAAGCGAGTGTAAATAGTAGTTTTTTCATACTCAAATATAAGAAATGTAGGTTTAGCTTTGCGATTCTTATTATTATTTAGCTGTATTAGTTTGTCTTGTTAGTTCAATTACATCATTAAAATCTCCGCTAAATTCACAAGTGATAGTATCCTCGTTTTTTAATTTATATACTATAGTTACCCTATAACCATTTCTTGGATTATAACATTCTGTTTTAAAACTATAATCGTCTTGATATAAAATAGATTCTCTAATAAAGTTATCGTACTTAAAGCTAAAGTCAAATACTTGTAAGACAGCATAATCACTTGCTATAATTGTAGTTACATATGATGAAGTATCTGTAACCCATTGTCCTTCAAATTGTTTTTGTGCTTGAACCTGTGTTCCAATCAAAAGCAATACCACTATTAAAATATTCTTCATAGTATATAATTTAATGTTCATTTGTATAACGCTGTAATATCCGATTATATTATACTGGTAATCAATACACTAATTATACACATTAAACTATTTTATTTATATTTGAGATAGAAACCAAATTAGTGTCTAAAATTAAAACATATCAATCTAAAGACGGTCTACAAAACGAAAAAAGTTTAGAGAAATACATTGATAAAATACTAACTGAAAAAATAGAAAAGAAATGAAAGCAATTGGAAATTTATTATTAGCAATTTTAGGTATAATACTTATTTCATTTTCACTAAAACTATTAATAATTGATAAAAGTGAATATGGTATTGGTATCGTTTTTGTCGCTTTAGTTTTTGGGTCGCTTTTAATATACCCATCAGTAAAAAAAAACATTACATTCAAGAATAAAAGATTTATTAAAGATTTATTATTAGTGCTTTTAGGTGTAATATTTATTGCATTCTCGCTAAAACTATTAATAATTGATAAAAGTGATGAATATGCTCAAATTATTGGTGGAGTGGTTTTTGGTTTGTTAATGATATATCCATCATTTAAAAAGGATGGCGCCAGTAATGTCGAGAAATTTGTAGAAAAAGAAAATATTGAAGTAGTTATTTGGTGGAAAAGATTAATCAGTTTTTTAATTGATTTTATTGTACTATGCTTTATTTATTCCATCACAATGACTATTATATTAAAGTTTTTTCAAGTTAGAATAGATAAATTATACGGAGGGCCATTAACCATATCCCCCTTTTTTGTGTTTTACTATACAGTTCAAGAATATTTGTTTCAAACTACAATTGGCAAGTTGCCGTTTAGACTTAAGGTTGTTTCAACAAAATCAAATGCCTTTGTTGAAAAAGAAGCAGGGTCAAATCCTACATTTTTTCAGGTTTTGATTAGATCTTTAACACGACTTCTGTTTGTAATTGATATTTTCTTTTTCTTTTTTAAGAGACCAATTGGACTTCACGACATTACTTCAAAAACCATTGTAATTAAAAAATAGTATTAATGAAAAAAATTTACATTCTTTTAGGTTCAATTATATGCTTTTTTGCACTAATATTTATATCCGTTCCTTACTTAATTGGAAATAAAAAATATACAAAAGTAAATGAAAAGAATATTGATTTCATCAATTCTATAAACAGGTTAAATGAATCACACCAAAAATTACAATATAGTTTACTTAACAAGGATAATCTTTACGAAAATTACTCATACAACTATGCAATTAAAATCCCGGAAGGATACAAGACTGATAAAGGAATAGGTAAATATTCAAGTATTCAATTTTATAACGAACAATTAGGGTATGTTGTACAAGTAAATGTTGGGGAAAGTGATTTTAAAGATATAAGTATTCAAGATAATAATACGATCATTAATAAATTTGCAAGAGAATATAAAACCGATATGTTCTTACATGAGATAATGGATAAAGCAATGATTGATAGAGGATATAATTCTCCAAAATTTTTAAGTAGTGAAAAGGTTAATTACAATAACAGGGATTTTCTAAATTTAAATCACAAAGCATTCAGGCGTTCAAATAAAAATAACTCTCCTGTAATGATGTCATCATTTATTACTTACTACAAGGAATATGTTTATTTTATTCTATTTGTTTCTTACCAATTTAGTTCAAAAAAGAACTGGGAGATTGAAATTGAGAAATCTATGTCAAATTTATTTATTCATAAATTTATAACGAAAAAGGATTAGTTAAATAGAGAAGTTATAGATTGTAGAATACAGATATATTAAATGAATTTATCAAATAGACAAAATACTGTCGTAGTACATTACGGCTGTGCTGATTTTAATAAACCTGTACGCACTATTTTTTGGATAGGAGCCATCTATTATGACAATCAAGTTAAGAAGTACTTTTTTGAAAGTGGAAGTGAGAAAAGTATAAACGAAGACTACCCCTAAAAAGGAAAGTGATTTATTTAGATAGGGGACTTAGGTTTATAAAACTTTTGGGGTGACTTTTTTGACTTTTTTACTGCCAATTTACTGCCAGTAAACTCCCATTTGGTGGCAGTTTATATGTATATTTGGTTTTTAACCTATGGCAATTAGCAACCAAAGTGTGGTTAATACCAACTGTTTAATACTCAACCAATACACGCTTAAACCCCTTGTATTCTCGAATAAACTGCATAAAAAAGAGTAACCATTTCTGATTACTCTTTTGTAGCGAGAGCGGGGCACGATCCCGCGACCTCCGGGTTATGAATCCGACGCTCTAACCAGCTGAGCTACCTCGCCTTAATTGAGAGGCTGCAAATATAAAAACAATATAACGCCTCACAAATAAATAGTACCATAAAAAAAATTAAAATTTCTTTAAAAAATAACCAATTAATGTATATATTGAATTTTTAATATTTAATATTTAAGATGAGCGATAAAATTAAATTCGAACTAGAATTCCCTATTCAAGCATCTTCTCAATTGTTATTTCAATATATTTCAACTCCCTCAGGACTTTCTGAATGGTTTGCTGATAATGTTAATTTAAGGGGAGATCTGTTTACTTTTATTTGGGACGATTCTGAAGAGCAAGCTAAACTATTGACCAAAAAAAATGGTGAGCGTGTAAAATTTAAATGGGTAGATGATGAAGATGCTAATTCATATTTTGAAATAAGAATTCAAGTTGATGGAATAACAAAAGATGTATCACTTATGGTGACTGATTTTTCTGAAGAAGACGAGTTAGAAGAGACTAAAATGTTATGGGACAATCAAATATCCGATCTTAAGAAAGTTCTGGGATCGTCTTAGATTTTTTTAGCTTTATCTGACCTTATTTACAGTACATTTTTATGATTAACATAAACGGACATTTAACTTCATCTTCAGAGGCTTCATTGTCTGTATTAAATAGAGGACTTGCATACGGAGATGCTCTGTTTGAATCGATTAAATCTTTGAATGGAAAAATATTATTTTGGGAAGATCATTATTTCCGTCTTATGTCCTCCATGCGTATACTTAGAATGGAAATTCCAATGAAGTTTACTCCCGAATTTTTGGAGTCTCAAATAATTGAATTATTGTCTTTTAATGTTTCAAATTCAAATTCATTTCGAGTTAAGTTAACTGTGTTTAGAAAATATGGGGGGTTTTACACTCCAGAAACAAATGATATTAATTATTTTATCAGTGCAGACCCTCTGGAATCTGACTTATATCCACTAAATTCATCTGAATACAAAATTGAGTTATTTAAAGATTTTTATGTCAATCCTGGATTATTATCTACATTAAAAACTAACAATAAAGTACTTAATGTCCTCGGTAGTATATATGCTAAAGATAATCAATACGATAATTGTTTATTGCTTAACTTAAATAAAAGTATTGTAGAGGCTCTTAACGGTAATCTCTTTTTAGTAAAAGGTAATATTATCAAAACACCTCCTTTATCAGATGGATGTCTAAATGGAGTTATGCGAAAACAAGTAATAGAAATTCTTAATAAATCATCTGATTATGAATTCATTGAAGATACTATATCGCCTTTTGAATTACAAAAGGCAGATGAATTATTTATTACTAATATAGTTCAGGGTATACAGCCCATTACAATTTTCCGCAAAAAGCTTTACACGACAGCAGTTAGTCAAAATATTTTAGCAAAATTGAATATGCTTTTGAGATTATCCTAGTTATATGATGGGTTTTCAGGTGCATTGGACCAGATAGTATAATCTCCACCAAGCTCTAGCATTTGTTCCTTCCAAAAACTATTATTTACTTTTTCAATTATTTGATTGTTATAGATATTTTTAGAAAGTATCCATGTATTGGAGCGCAATTCATAATTGAGCTGGTTATTCCCCCATCCCGAGTACCCAAGAAAAAATCGTATGTCAAAAGGATTCAATTTATTATTTTTAATTAATTCGATTACTTTTTGGAAATTACCACCCCAGTATAATCCATCAGATATTTCTATACTATTTGGAATAAGGTCAGGTATTTTATGGATGTAATAAAGGTTATCTTGTTCTACTGGTCCGCCGTTATAAAGCTCAAAATTGATTTCAATTTCCGGGAATAGATCTTGAAGGGTTAAATCTAATGGCTTATTTAAAATGAATCCTATTGAACCTTTAGAGTTATGATCGGCGATAAGAATTATAGATCTATTAAAAGACATATTACCAATTATTGAAGGTTCTGCAATTAATAATAGACCCTTTTTTAAGTTTAGATTTGACATATTAAGTAAAACTATACTCATAAATATATTAAAATTATTTTAACAAATAATTCTTGTTTTATGTCGCTACTATTTCTTGTGATTTAAATAATTAATTAACTGCGGGCTAACTTTAAATTTTATTGTATTTTTTGAAGGAATATTTAACGATTCATTTGTTCTTGGGTTACGTCCAATTCTAGCAGCTCTTTTGTAAACCGTCCAACTACCAAGTCCTTTAAGACTTATGCGCTCTCCTTTTTTTAGTGAGAATCTAATGCTGTCAGTCAAAGCTTCCAATGCTTTATTAGCAGATTTTCTAGAAATACCAGCATTTATAGCCATATGATCAATGAGTTCGTTTTTTGTCATTTTTTATAGATTATAGCATTTTTGCATTTTCATGAAATGTGAATCCGTTCAAAAAAGAAGGAGTATCCATTTGACGTTTTCCTGGAAATCTAAAGTTTATTAATTCGACATATCCATCAATCACAGCAATTTTAATAGTTTTTTTAGTAGTCAATAGTTGCCCTATTTGAAAATTATGTTTTTCTAAATACTTTTTAACTTCGTAAATCTTGATATTTAATAGCTCGTTTCCGTTAGAAAGTAGTCCCCATGCAGCTGGATAGGGACTAAGGCCTCTAACTTTGTTGTATATAGACTCCGAGCAAGAATTCCAGTTAATTTTACAATTTTCTTTATTAAGTTTGTGGGCAGTTTTTAATCCCTTTGTTGACTGTTTGTGTGTTTCTACAGAACAAAGTTCAATTTGCTTGATAGTCTTAATGACGAGTTTTTCCCCTAATTTCATTAATTTATCATGTAAGCTGCCAGCGTTTTCTGAAGGATCAATTCTTAGCTTTGATTGTAAAATAATTGCACCTGTATCAATATTTTCGTCTATGAAAAAAGTAGTTACTCCAGATGATTTTTCACCATTAATAATTGCCCAATTTATTGGAGCTGCTCCTCTATAGTTAGGAAGTAAAGAGGCATGCAGATTAAATGTCCCAAGTGATGGCATTTTCCATACTTCTTTAGGTAGCATTCTAAATGCTACTACAACTTGCAAGTTGGCATTTAAATCCTTCAAATTACTTAAAAAAGTTTCGTCTTTTAAGTTTGTTGGTTGTAAAATGTTTAGGTTCTTAGATTTTGAAAACAATTTAACTGCAGATTCATGAATTTTTTGCCCCCTTCCTGCTGGGCGGTCTGGTGCTGTAATAACTCCTACAACTTTATAGTTTGCTCTTAAAATACTTTCTAAAATAGATACTGAAAACTTAGGAGTCCCCATAAATACAATGCGCATATCTTGTTGTTTCATAAAGTTTTTAAGTTTGTAGGTGTCTTTTTAATCATACAAATTAATATTATTAAATACAATCAATATTTCTGTTAACTTATACTTTCCAAAAGTAGTCAATACTTCATTTTTTTAAACAAAATCCTTATTTTTTTTAGTTAGTTTGCCCATAAGACAACTTGAGCATATTCCACATAATGAAGAATTTATTTCTTCAAAATAGGAAAGTAATTTTTGACTCTTACAAATGCCGTCATTTTTTATATAGTCAAACACAGATTCAATTTGTTTTATTTTTAAGACTTCTTGTTGTTTTATTATTTTTGAGATCCTGTTAATGGTTTTATCATCTTCTCTAGGTTCAATAAACGTGACTTTAGCGTCAGTTTTAGAATGCTCAAATTGTATAATGTTTGCATCATTTAACTTGGTTAATAAATGGATAACTTTTTTTTCAGACAGCTTAGTTTTATTTATAATTTCTTGAAGAGATATTTCGGTTGAATTATCAAATACCCCTTCGTTACCTCTTAAAATAACTTTAATTATAAGTGCTTGTTTGGGATATTTATCTAGATAATTAAATAAGGCATTACTATTTACAATTACTTTAATGGAAATGGAATTTTTAAACTTTTTTTCTAATGAGATTATACTTGATCGATCTAGAATTTTAAGTGCACTATAGGTTAATACAGTAGGGAAATTATAAAAGCTACAAAATGATTTAAAGTTAAAGTTATGAATCGAGTCAACTCCCTCGCCATATGAAATCTGGAAATAATTGCATATTCTTTTGTATACTTTTTTTAAAAAGTCGATGCTAGGTATAGAACCTACTTGTTCTTTTTTAGTTTTAACTTCATCAGTATTGTTGGTAAGTATTACGGCATATGCATTATCTCCATTTCTTCCTGCTCTGCCTGCCTCTTGATAATAACTTTCTAAACTATCTGGAAGATTGTGGTGAATTACAGTTTGAACATTAGACTTATCTATCCCCATACCAAAAGCATTTGTAGCTACCATTACTCGGTTTGAGTAAGACATCCATAGGTTAAATTGATTTGCTTTTTCAACAGTACTTAATCCGCCGTGATAATAAACGCTTGAGATCCCGATTTTATTCAAATAACTTGAAATCTCAAAAGTTGATTTCCGATTGCGAACATATATAATTGAGGTTCCTGAATATTTTTTTAGGATTTGAACTGTCATCCTAAGTTTGTCATTACATTCTAGAGTTAAAAAAGCTAGGTTTGATCGTTTAAAAGAAGTCTTAAAAATCTTTGGAGATAAACAGTCTAACTGGTCACTTATGTCTTTAACTACTTTTGAAGTTGCTGACGCAGTCAGTCCAATAACATTTACAGAAGGATGAATTTTTCGTAGTAATTTTATATCTCGATATGCAGGTCTAAAATCATGCCCCCATTGGCTAATACAATGTGCTTCATCAACAACTATTAAGTTAACATCCATTTGCTTAATACGTTGTTGTACCAAATCTTGTTGAAGTCGTTCCGGAGATAAATATAGAAATTTATAGTTACCGAAAACACAGTTATCTAACATTCTATCTAAATCAACATAATTTAAGCCACTGGTTAAGGCCATAGCCTTTATTCCTTTTGAGTTTAGGTTATCAACCTGGTTATGCATTAATGCAACTAATGGAGATACAACAAGACAGATTCCATCTCTGATTAGGGCAGGTATTTGAAAGCAAATTGATTTACCACCGCCAGTAGGTAATAGTGCTATACAGTCTTCATTTGCCAAAACAGCTTCAATAATAGCTTCTTGTTGCGGTCTAAACTCAGAGAAATTCCAATAACGTTCTAGTAGCTCAATTGGATGTTTCATACTTGTTTTGATAAATAGTTTACAATAAAATCTATTCGGTCTTTAACGGTTCCAAAAGGAATATCTATGAGTATGTATCCAAATTTAGTATAAGATTTTACCAGAAAATCATTTATTACAAGTGATTGTTCAAAAGTTTCATAGCGTTCGTTGTCTTGTTTGTAAATTGCTTTCCATGGATTTAAAATGAAAACATAGTCATATTTGAATTGACCGCAAACTGTTTCAAAGGTATCAGGATAATTACTTCCTAAATAATCTAAATAAGCTATAACGTCGGGAAGTCCACGATCGAAGAATACAAGATCTTGTTTTAAACTATCAGCTTGATTAAACTGATTTTGTCGTCCAATTAATAACTGTTGACTAAATAACAAGGGATCCTCTAAAAAAAGTTGTTCTATGCCTTTTTTTTGCGCATCTATGGTTATTTGTCTTGAAATTTCTTCCATACAATAATACCCATCTGATTTTAGAGCGTTGATTAAAGTCGTTTTTCCTGTGCTAGGACCTCCAATAATTGCTATTTTTCGTGTTTTCAATTTTTTTTTTTCATTGTAAAATTCGTGATTTAAAAGTGAAATAAAAAATCAGATATAATGTATATTTGTAACTTCACAAGAAAATAATGAATACACCTTCTAAATCTGAAACATTTTACTTAAATCTAAAAGATAAGCTATATAGTACAACCAGCTGGCCATCTGAGTATCTATATAAATTTGTTATTAAATCAAATCCATCTAAAGAGAAAACCTTAGAGAATATTTTCGATAATATTGGAGCAGTTATTAAAAAAACCTCTTCAAAAAATGGAAAATATGTAAGTGTTTCTGTGAATGTAGTTATGAACTCTCCTGAGGTTGTAATTGAAAAATACAAAGAAGTTGGGCGTTTAGTAGACGGTGTTATTTCTCTTTAATATTTGTACACTAGAGCATATTATTATTTTTCTAATACACACATAATTTTTTTGTACTTTGCGAACACACAATTTTAAATAAAAGATCCCCAACATGACAGCGTTAACAGATCAATTACAATACAATACGGAACGTGAACACTTAATAATTCCTGAATATGGAAGACATTTGCAAAAAATGATAAATCATGCAGTAGCTCAGGATACTAAAGAAGAACGTAACCGTCTAGCAAAAGCTATTATTTCAATAATGGGAAACATGCAGCCTCATTTACGAGACGTTGCTGATTTTCAACATAAGCTTTGGGATCAACTTTTTATAATGTCAGATTTAAAGTTAGATGCGGATTCTCCCTTTGAAATTCCAACTGAAGAAATGCTAAATGTTCGACCAGAGCCTTTGAAGTATCCTCAAAACTTCCCTAAGTATCGTTTTTATGGAAACAATATCAAAACGATGATTGACGTTGCTAATACATGGGAACAAGGGGAAATGAAAGAGGCCTTACTATACACTATTGCAAATCATATGAAAAAATCTTTCTTAAACTGGAATAAAGATACAGTAGAAGATAGTGTCATTTTTGGACATTTATTTGAGCTTTCTGGTGGTAAGATTGATTTACGTGATAGTAAAGAAGACCTAAGTGATTCTTCAAGTTTATTAAAGACACAACGCAAGTTTACTAATCATAAAAAGTCTCAAAAAAAGACAAATCACCACAGGAATCGTAAACGTTACTAATATTGTTTAATATTTAAAATAATTCAACATTGAAAACTTTTAAAATTGAAGGTGGTCACCAATTGAAGGGTTCCATACAGCCTCAAGGTGCTAAAAATGAAGCATTACAAATATTATGCGCTGTTATTTTGTCTCCAGAAATAATTACAATTCATAATATTCCTGAAATTATTGATGTCAATAAACTGATTGTTTTACTTGGAAAGTTAGGCGTAAAAATTAAAAAGTTGAGTAAAGGAAGCTATTCTTTTCAAGCTGATGAAATTAATTTAGATTATTTAGAAACTGAAGCTTTTAAAGCAGACGGTCGTGGACTCAGAGGTTCTATAATGATTGTAGGTCCTCTTTTAGCTCGCTATGGCAGAGGATATATTCCAAAGCCTGGTGGAGATAAGATAGGAAGAAGACGTTTAGATACACATTTTGAGGGCTTTATTAAGCTTGGAGCGAACTTCAGATACAATCGCGAGGATCATTTTTACGGAGTTGAGGCTAAGGAACTCAAAGGCACTTATATGCTATTAGATGAGGCTTCCGTTACAGGAACTGCTAATATAGTAATGGCTGCAGTCCTGGCAACTGGTACGACTACAATTTATAACGCTGCATGTGAACCATACTTACAACAGCTTTGTAAAATGTTGAATAGGATGGGAGCCAAAATTTCTGGAATCGGTTCTAATATGCTAATAATTGAAGGCGTTAAAAATCTAGGAGGAACTGAGCACACCATGTTGCCTGATATGATCGAAATTGGCAGTTGGATAGGGCTCGCTGCTATGACAAAAAGCGAATTAACGATCAAGAATGTCAGTTGGGACAACTTAGGAGTTATTCCTAATGTGTTCCGTAAATTAGGTATTACTTTAGAACGTAAAGGAGATGATATTTTCATCCCAGCTCATACCAACGGATACGAAGTTCAAAATTATATAGATGGTTCAATTTTGACTATTTCTGATGCCCCTTGGCCAGGGTTTACACCAGATTTATTGAGCATTATTTTAGTAGTAGCTACTCAAGCAAGAGGTAGTATTTTGATTCATCAAAAAATGTTTGAAAGTCGCTTGTTCTTCGTTGATAAACTAATCGATATGGGAGCTAAAATTATTCTTTGTGATCCACATCGTGCTTCTGTAATTGGTCACGACTTTACATCTGCTTTGAAATCTACAACAATGACATCACCAGATATTAGAGCAGGTGTTTCGTTGTTAATCGCAGCTCTTTCTGCTAATGGAACTTCCACTATTCATAATATTGAACAGATCGATAGAGGATATGAAAATATTGATGATCGATTACGTGCTATTGGCGCTAAGATTGAACGTATTGATTTATGAAGTTAGTAAACGAACTTAAATCAAGAAGTTTCAATTCTTGTGAGTTGTGTAAGACTACGGAGAATCTAAAAATATACACCCTTCAACCCTCAAGAGGCATTAACTCATCTGATAGTATTTATGCCTGTAGTTTCTGTATTTCTCAGATTGAAGATTCTAGTCTAATTTCTCCTAACCATTGGAGATGTATCAACGATAGTATGTGGAGTGAGTTTTCAGCTGTTAAAGTGATTTCATGGCGGATACTTAACCGAATCGTATCTTCTGGATGGTCTCAAGATTTAATTGACATGATGTATTTAGATGACGATGACTTAGAATGGGCAAAAGCACTTGGTGATGGTATTGATGAGGAAATTAAATTAATTCACAGGGACGTAAACGGAATTATTCTAAATTCAGGTGATAGTGTAGTATTGGTTAAAGATTTAAAAGTTAAGGGCTCCAGTATGGTAGCTAAACAAGGAGTTGCGGTCAGAAGAATATCTTTGGATAACAAAAATAGTAATTATATTGAAGGGAAGGTTTGTGGACAAAAAATCATGATAATCACTAAATACGTAAAAAAAATCTAATCATTTTCCTAATGCTTCCTTGTATACTCTTAAGCAACGTTCCCTAGCAAATTTGTGATCAACTATAGGTTTAGCATAGGTTAATTCTTGATATTCAGGCACCCATTTTTTTATATACAAATGATCTTTATCAAAGTTTGTAACTTGAGTTGTCGGATTAAAAATTCTAAAATATGGAGCTGCATCAACTCCACAACCAGCAACCCACTGCCAATTACTAACATTGCTGGAAAGTTCAAAATCATGAAGTTTTTCAGCAAAATATGCCTCACCCCAACGCCAATCAATAAGGAGGTGCTTGCATAAGAAGCTTCCTACTAGCATTCGAACACGATTGTGCATAAATCCAGTTTTATTTAATTCTCTCATCCCTGCGTCTACAAGTGGATAACCTGTGTTACCGTCACACCATTTTTGATATTCTAAAGTATTATTACGCCATTTAATAGCATCATATTGTGGTTTAAAACTTTGTGTTATTGTATGTGGGAAATGCCATAAGATTTGCATAAAAAACTCACGCCATATTAATTCCTTGAGAAAGATATTATTTTCAAATTGAATAGCCTTGGAGACTATTTGACGAATACTGACGGATCCAAATCTTAAGTGAGGTCCTAGTTTTGATGTTCCATTTACTGCAGGGAAATTTCGAGTAGCTTCATAATTTTCTATTATATTATTATGGATATCAAACGGAGCGACTTTTACACTGTTCTCTTCAAACCCCATATCAGTAAGATCTATCCATTTATCGATTTTAGTTTTATGACAATTTTCAAGTTTCTCTTCTGATGGATAACTTTTGCAATGATTTAAATCAAATGCAGCAAGCCATTTTTTGGAATAGGGAGTATAAACTTTATATGGAAGCCCATCATCTTTAGTAATTTGATTGCGCTCAAAAATAACTTGATCTTTATATGAATTAAAGGAAATAGAATTATCATTTAGCAATTTAGATATTAATTCGTCCCTTTTTGTTCCATAGGGTTCATAATCGTGATTGCAATAAACAGAAGTGACTTCATATTCACTAATTATCTTAGTAAATACAGCTTCAGGAGTCCCGTTATAGACCGCTAGTTGACTTCCATGAGATTTTAAAGTTTGGTTTATTTCAGTAAGTTGTTTATATATAAATTCGACTCTAGAATCATGTTTTGGTAACTTATCTAGTATATTTTGATCATAAATAAAAATAGGTAATACAGATTCACTGCTCATTAAAGCGTTATAAAACCCATGGTTATCATTTAATCTTAAATCTCTTCTAAACCAAAAAAGTGTAACTTTAGATTTCATATTGGTAATCTCCAAATAATTCAGTTAATTTTTTCTGTCTATACTCAAATATTTCTTCTAGCTTGGGTTTTACTAAAAAAGGGTGCACAAGTTGTCCCAGCCATCCAAGAGGTAATTTATAGTCAATAATATCTTCCATTTCTACACCTCCATCAATAGCTTTGATGAAGTGCTTGTGATGCCACAATGCATAGGGTCCGTAAAGTTGTTCGTCTACAAAATAGTTTTGACGTTTTACCTGTGTGATTTCAGAAACCCATTTAGTTTTGATTCCTAGTATTGGAGTTACAATATATTGGATTATTTGACCTGGATACATTGGACGATCTGTTCCTGATAAAATATCAAAACTCATGTAATCAGGGGTGATAATTTTTAAATTCTCAGGTTTTGATAAAAAATCCCATGCTTTGTCTAGACTAATAGGAAATTTTTGTTTTTTATGTAAACGATATATCTTCATTTTAGTTGTGTAAGGCGATGTAAAGGTTAAGTGAAGTAGCTAATACTAACCATAAACAATAGGGCAATACAAAGAATCTTTTTTTGTTAAGTTGATGTTTATATCTAATAAAAAAATAAAACATCAAGCAGGTTAAAACTACAATGTTGATTAAACCTAATATTATTAGATGTTGGTTAAAAAATAAATAATTCCAAACAATGTTTAAAATAAATTGTAAAACAAAAAGAGATAATACTTTATTTGATTTATTTATTTGGACTAAATAAGTCATGAAGACTGAAAAAAATAACATTACACTACCCCAGGACAAACCGAAAACCCATCCAGGAGGCGACCATGGTGCTTGGTTTAGGTTTTTGTACCATGCTGTTCTCGGGCCATCGTTCATAAGTAAGCCTCCGATTGCTAATGCACTAAAGTTAATGATAATGAATAAGACGAAATTTTTATAAAATTTCATCTAGTTGTTTAGTAAATCTATTTCATCTAATAACTTTTGTGCTTCAGCATATTTTAAATCACTTGCTGTACGATTTATTGTCGAAAGCTCGTGCCATTCAGACATTAATTTCTTGTAACGATCCTGAAGTTTTTCTATTGCTGATTTTTTCTTAAAAATTCCAAACATGATTTACTTTATTTGACGGGTTATTTTACTGCTTAAAGGTTTGGTTATTGAGTAGAAATAGTCTAAAAATTGTCCATTACCATCTACTAAATACTTGTGAAAGTTCCATTTGACAGAAGTATTTTCAACTCCATTTAAGTCCTTGTTAGTTAACCATTCATATAGTGGATGTTGGTTTTTACCTTTTACATCAACTTTTTCAGTAATTAAAAAGGTCACTCCATAGTTTTTCTTACAGAATGATTGTATTGTTTTGGCTGATCCAGGTTCTTGTCCACCAAATTGATTACAGGGCACCCCTATGACCATCAATTTATCTTGGTAGGTATCATATAGTTTTTGAAGATCCTCATATTGGCCTGTAAAACCGCATTCTGAAGCGACATTTACAAATAATATAAATTTTCCTCTGTAAGTATTTAAATCGATAGGACTTCCGTCGATATTGTTAATTTTAATATTGTATATAGATGACATGTTTTTTTTAGGTTTTGTTTTAGAAATTGAAGTGAATAAAATAAGGGAAGTGGCTAAAAAGACTAAAGTCAAAATTACCACTTGGCTGGCACTGATTCTTTTTAATTCCATTATTTAAAGTTTTAAAGATACAATTCCACAATCCAGATTAAATACTTGTCCAGAAATTGACTTAGATAAATCAGATAATAGGTATGTTGCCATAGCCGCTACTTCTGAAGGTTTCAAATATTTTTTTAATGGGTGTCTTTGAATAGTGCTTTCCACCATACGTTCATTTCTAAGAAATTTCGCTGCTAGATCCGTGTCGGTAATTGTTGGAGCTATTGCATTGACTCGTATTTTAGTTGCTAGGTCTGCAGCAATTGATTTAGTTAATCCTTCTACAGCTGATTTAGATGTTGCTACACTAGCGTGAAATGGCATTCCTAGCTTTGTTGCTACTGTACTAAATAAAACAATTGACGCTGATTCACTTTGCGATAATGTTTTAGTGTAAGTTTGGATTGCCTTGATGGCTCCAATTACATTTATTTCAAAATCTGCTCTGAAATCATCTAAACTTAGTCGATTAAAAGGCTTTAAATTAATACTGCCTGGGCAGTAAATTAATCCATCAGCAGACTCTATTGGAGGTAGTTCATCTTTTAGTACATCACAATTGAAGTGAGAAAGATTTTCGTGCTCAAATTCAGGGGATGTCCTGCTTAAATTAATAATCTTATGATTAGTTATTAAGCTGTCGATAATTGCACTCCCAATTCCCTTGGAACCGCCAATAATAATAATTTTTTTCATGCTGTAAGGGGACGTCCTTTTAAACGTTTTTCAATTTTTTGTTTGATAACAGTTAATCTCTTCATTAAATCCATTAGTTCTGGATTTTTATCAATTTTATAAATTTCATTTACACCTAAAATTAAACTTTTGACCTCTCTAGAGGCTTCAATTCGTTCACTAGTAGTTTTGAAAGTAACGGGCTTAAGTTCAAATGCTTCTGCTTGTTTGACAATATCCATATTTATTGTTTTAAATAGTTTTGTAGTTCAACAATTTTTGCTGAAGTATTAAAAGTACCACCATAAAAAGCGGTCACTGTAGCTGAGTTGTCATCTTGGACCCCTCTAGACGAAACGCAAAGATGTTTAGCATCTATAATTACGGCAACGTCTTCTGTGCCTAATATAAACTTTAATTCCTCTGCAATTTGATTGGTAAGTCTTTCTTGTACTTGAGGTCTTTTTGAGTAATATTGAACGATACGGTTCAATTTTGAAAGTCCAATAACTTTTCCTGAAGATATGTAGGCTATATGTGCTTTGCCAATTATTGGTACAAAATGATGTTCACAGTTTGAATAAAAAGTAATGTCTTTTTCCACGAGCATTTGATTGTATCGATATTTGTTGTCGAACAATGCAACTTTAGGTTTATTTTTTGGATTCAACCCTGAAAAAATTTCGTCAATGTACATTTTAGCAACACGATCAGGTGTTCCTTTAAGCGAGTCGTCATTGAGATCTAACCCCATTACATCCATAATTTCTTCAAATAAAATAGAAATTTTGGATTTCTTTTCTTCGTCAGTAAGTTTGAAAGCATCTTTTTTCATCGGTGTTTCTAAACCAGTGAAAAGGTGGTCATCCCCAATCTCATGAACAGATAGTTTATTTATTGCTTTTGTATTTTTGTTAGCTGTATGATTTTCCATGTTGAATTTTTAACGCTTTGAAATTTTATTGTTATTTATTTGACGCTGTCTAGAACATTTAAATCTACCAGATTCGAATGATCTAAGTTTTTGATGTTTTGTTTTTCTTCCTTGAACTCGTGCACGCCATAAACGGAAACTTTTTGGTTTCATGTAAGTCCGCATTAGTTTAATCACTTCTTGTTCATTAATTTTGAATTGGTGCTCAATGGCTTCAAAAGTAGTTCGATCTTCCCATGCCATTTCAATAATTCTATCTATTTCTAGTGTATTAAAATTCATGCTAAGGGTGGTTTGTATTGTTCATCATACCTAATTTTTTCGTCTAGCAACGAAGAAATAAAAGCTCTATTTTCATAAAAATTTTTGGATTTTTCAAATTGGATAAACTTTCCTTGAGCATGAATACTAAATCCATTTGTTTTGTAAATAACTAAATGATAAAACGGAACAGCCCAAGTATAGTTTATCAACCCTTTTGTGATGTGAATTAGAATACCTTTTTTTCTCAATTCAATGTTAGCATAGTTAATATCAGAAATTGTATTCAGAACAAAATTTAGATTTTGACTTACGTTTTTTACAATCATTCGTTTTGAACCAATTCCCCTGCGTCTTAAAGCTTCAAATAAAGTATATGATTTCCCAACAAAATTTTCGATTAAATTCTTATGTTCTTTGTTGTAGTATGTTGTATCTAGAACCAAACTGATTATTTGTTTTGATAATCAAACATACACAATGTGATGTCATTTGAAATAATAATTAAACAAATATTAACATTTAATATGCCAGTTATTAGTAGTTTTTAGGAGATTCTATTATTTTGGAAGCTCTTAATTTCATTGCAACTAGCTCTTCGCTAGAAAATTTATTTAATACTGAATACATCATTTTCATTCTAAAATTACTACTTAGCTGAGTGCGTTTATCATCCAAAAAGTTCCAGTACAAGCTATTAAAAGGGCAGGCTTTTTCTCCAAGACGTTCTTTGACATTGTATTTACAATCCCCACAATAATTACTCATTTTGTTAATGTAACTACCAGATGATACATAAGGCTTGGTAGCTATTAGACCACCGTCTGCAAATTGACTCATTCCGCGCGTGTTTGGAAGTTGTACCCACTCAAGAGCATCAATGTAAATTCCTAAATACCAATCGTCAACCACATCCGGGTTTGTTTGTGTCAGTAATAAGTAATTTCCTGTAACCATTAGCCTTTGAATGTGATGTGCATAGGCATTATCTAGGGAGTTATTAATAGTCTTGTTTAGACAGTTCATTTGGGTATCCCCTGTCCAAAAGAAATCTGGTATTGCATTTTGATTGTTTAATGTATTTAATTTTTTATAATCTGGCATATGGGCCCAATACATTCCCCTCATGTATTCACGCCAACCAATAACTTGCCTTATGAATCCTTCTACTTGAGAAATTGTAATTTCGTCACTATTTAACCTGTAAAAATCAAGAACACTCGATACAACTTCTTTTGGGCTTATTATTTTTAGGTTCATTGCAAACGATAATCTAGAATGAAATAAATAAACTTCTTCGTTATGTAGTGCATCTTGATAATCACCAAAATGAACTAACAAATTTTGATTAAAATATTCTAGCTGCTGTAATGATTGTTTCCTGTTGATTGGATAAGTTAAAGTTGATCCATTAAAACGTCCAATAGTATAAATGCCACAATTTTTAATAGATTTTAAAATTGAATCAACATTGTTGTTAAAATTAATAAATGGAGGTATTCTAGGATCTCCTTTCCATTTATTGCGGTTACTTTTATCATAATTCCATTCTCCTCCCTCAGGTTGTTCGCCATTCATAAGTATGTGGTGTTTTTTACGCATATTTCTGTAAAAACGTTCCATTAGAAATTGCTTTTTTCCTTTAAAAAACTCTGAAAGTTCATTTCTGTCTGTATAAAAATGTTCTGAATCAACTTGTTTTGAAGGTATTGAAAGAGTTTCACAAATGGTTTTTAATTGGAAATCTAACCTGTATTCATCAGGTGATTGATATTCAAACTTGGAAATATTTAAGGAGGCAACGATGAATTTTAGGTTTTTTTCAAGGCATTGATGATTAGTCGAATCATCAATAGATAAATAAATAACTTTGTGGCCTTTTGAAATTAATTGCCTTGAAAACTCTTGCATAGCTGCAAAAAACCCGACTACTTTTTGTATATGGTGTTTAACGTAGTCTGTTTCCTGGCGCATTTCAAACATGCAATAGGTTGTTTCTTTTGAAACTGTTTCGTACCAAGAGTGTTGAATATTTAGTTGGTCTCCAAGAATTAGTCGAAGTGTACTCATGTAATATTGATTTTAGAAATATTTATTTCGCTTACCACTGCATTTTTTACTGCAATATTTTACAGATTCCCAGTTTTTTTCCCATTTTTTTCGCCAGGTAAAAGGACGTGTACATTGTGGGCAAATTTTTGTTGGAAGGTGAGTTTTTTTCAATACCTATAGCGTTTATTTAATTGGTCTTTGATAATCGATTCTTTGTTTAAGAGATGGAAGTGCATATCCATCCAGCCCATTGATGGTCATAACGTTGCCTTTAGAAAGGTTTATAAACCCATCTTTCTCAACAAGTTCATCTTTAACGTATAAATCTTTTATTTCTGCAATTAGTTGGATGGTATTATTGGCCTTGATTTTGTATTCTTCACAATATGTTAAAGCTATCTGGACAGGAGCTCCTTTTACAAAGGGGGCGTGCCAATTATTTTTGTATTCTTCTTCAAGTTCTGTGACTTCGAACTCAGATATTCGTTTGTTATACTTAGCAGAGGTGTGGTGTGCCTGTTCAATGATATCCCAATGAATGTGATTTATTGTAAATTGACCAGTTTCTTTAATGTTTTCATATGTGTTCCTTGGAACATCGCTCACAGGTCTAAAAATAATCCCAAGTAATGGTGGGTTTGACCCAAAGTGAGTTACCGAGCTAAATACAGCTACATTAGGAATGCCATCATTTGACTTTGTGCCGATTAAGTTAGCAGATTTAAACCCCGAACAACTGTTTACAAGGTTAATTTTGTAGAGGTGATCTAAATCGTCAAAATCTTGTCTTTTTAAATGAAACATTTAGTAGTTTTTGAATTGATTAATTTTGACACTGGTTGCTTTTAAATCAAACATTAGGCTATATAGACCAAAAAAAGTTCTGTTTATGTATATAAAATGTTTGGAACCTCTGTTTGCATTAAATTTCCTAAGCTCAGTACTTTTACCATAACGTTCGCTAAGTTTTCCTATTTTATTAAAAAATTCTGGATTGGAGAAATCAAATATTTCATCGTGAAAAGGTAGTGTAAAAACACTTAATAGTTCATGAAACATTTCGGTAAAAAAACCTAACTCTTCTTTGGTGTCGTTTGGAGTTAATATTTCTAGTTCATAAAGCTTTTCTTTAAATATTACTGGATTATTAATTATTTTAACGTTCGATAGTTCAAAATATGGCATGTAGAAATTGTTTGGAATTGATTTCATGCATCCAAAATCTAAAGCTATTAGTTGAGCATCTTCATTAATTAAAAAATTTCCCGGGTGAGGATCTGCGTGTACTTTTTTAAGTATGTGAATTTGGAACATGTAAAAGTCCCAAAGTGCTTGTCCAAGTTGATTTGATTTTTTTTTGTCATTATTGTGTTTAGTAAAAACAGATAAATGTTCACCTTTCATAAAATCCATTGTGATTATACGATCAGAAGAATAATCTTCGTAGTATTCTGGAAATAACAGGTTGGGAATGTGTGCACAAGATTTAGCAATTTCTTTACTTTGTGAGATTTCAAGATCATAGTTAGTCTCCTCTACTAATTTGTCTTCAACTTCTTGAAAATACTTATCGGAGTCCTTCCCTTTAATATTGAACATTTTAATAGCAATTGGTTTAACTAAGGACAAGTCTGATTTTATACTATCAGCAACACCTGGATATTGAATTTTAACTGCTAGTTTTTTTCCTCTTAGTTCAGCTTTGTGTACTTGGCCTATACTAGCAGCGTTAACAGAATTGGAGTCAAATTTATCAAAAATTTGATTCGGATGGTTGCCAAAATACTTTTTGAAAGTTTTTATTACTAGTGGCGGTGATAAGGGCGGTACAGAAAATTGTGCTAGTGAAAATTTGTCTACATAAGCCTGAGGCAATAGGCTTTTTTCCATGCTTAACATTTGAGCTACTTTTAAAGCACTACCTTTAAGTTGCTTCAATCCTGAGTAAATATCTTCAGCATTATTTTTGTTGAGATTCTGTTTTGCTTGTGATTCAGTTTTAACTAGTTTCTCTCCATAATACTTGATGTAGTTAACTCCAACCCTGGCGCCAGTTGTAACGAGTTTCCCCGCTCTTTTAATTTTTGATGTTGGTATGCTATCGATTGTTTTCATTTAGTTCATACTGATTTTTTCTTTGATTATGAACTTACCAAAATCAACTAAGCTGTTTAATGGTGAGATATTTATCAGGTCGAAACTAGCGTTGATTGATTTTTCTATAAAAAGATCTGTTTTTTCAAACGATTTAGAGCGATCATCTATCCAAAACTTAAGAGTTAGCATCAGTTGAATCCAATAAGTCTCATGGACAACATTATCTTTAATTTGCTCTAATTGTTTATTTTTGATTTTTAGTACTTCGAGGTCTAACTGATCTATATATTTTAAAAACTCATATCTTAAATCTTTGAGTTTTTTTAAATTTTCTAGTTGATTTTTGCTTTCGCTCAAAGAAAAAATCACATAGCTTCTGTTAGCAGTGAGGTATTCAAAAAATGTAAAATAGAAGCTCAGTAATTGATTTCTGGAATCATATTTAAGGTAGTCTTTTGTGGACTCTAGAGCTGCGATTGTACTTGTGAAAAACTGTGTAAAAACAGCTTTCTCTAGAGAATCAAAGTCCCCAAATATTTTATAAAAATCTGCTTCTTCAAAACCATTTAATTTTGAGAACAAATAAATTGACTTCGGAGCCTGATTATGTTGTAACACATAATCCATGTAAAATTCTATAATTTTTTCTTTGGAAATTGATTTCTTTTTAGCCATAATATTTTCAGTATATGGCATAAAAGTAAGCGTAGTTTAAAAGTAAATCTATACAATTAAACAAACATTAACATTTTTCATCACAACAATTTTCATCTTTCACAAGCTTACAGCTAAATACCGCTAACAGCATTCCTGCAAAAGGTGCTGTAAGGTAAACCCATAGATCCGTAAAGTTTCCAGATACTAGGGCAGGGGCCAGGGAACGAATAGGATTCATAGAGGCTTTTGTCAAAGGTCCAGCAAACATCGCTTCTAGTAAAACAACACTTCCTATTGCTATACCTGCCACAGGACCAATCTCTTTGCTTCCGGTAGATACATTTATGATTACAAGCATTAAAAAAAAACTAAGTAGCAATTCGATAATAAAAACCTTTAAGGGCTCTATGATTGGAATGGTAGCTCCTAGATCACTCTCAGGGAACAAGAATAGTAAGATGTATGAGGCGGTAAGAGCTCCAAATAGTTGCGCAATCATATACTTTGGAACTTCTGTCCATTTAAATTTATTGGCTACTGCGAAGCCAAGGGTCACAGCAGGGTTAAAATGTGCGCCTGAAATATCTCCAAAAGCATATATCATTGACATCACAATGAGCCCCCATGTTATGGCAACTCCAGGGTGTGTAATTATTCCGCCTGTAAAGTCATTAATTACCATGGCTCCACAACCACAAAAAATCATACTAAAGGTTCCAATAAATTCTGAAAGATATTTTTTCATTTATTTTTTTTCAAATATACAATCAAATTTTTATTGAAAGTATTTTATTTTTCAAAGTAGGTGTTTATTATGTTAGATAGATAGGGGTAAGTTATGGAAAATTTTAGTTTTTGAAGTAAATAAATAACTATTAAACCTTTGATTTGTTTTTAGTACTTAAATAACTGAAAATTAATAATTTAATACATAGCTATAAGAAATATCTATAGCTTAAAATAAGCCGTTTTTTAATAATTATCCCAAAAGTTTGAATAGCTTTTTTAGCTTATTAAGTTTGTTAGCATAAGGAGCATATCTTAGTGGGATATCTAGCCAATTTTTTTTAATAACAATCCCTTTTTTATGTGAAAAGGTGTCAAAACCTAACTGTCCATGGTATGCTCCAATGCCACTTTCACCAACACCTCCAAATGGTAAATTTGTATTTCCAAAATGAATCATAGTATCGTTGACTGTTCCACCGCCAAAATTGTAGGTTTTAATTAATTTTTTATAAAATGCTTTGTTGTTAGAAAAGACATAAAAACCCAGCGGCTTTTCAAAACTATTAACAACTTTGTTGATATCAGATTCGCTATTGTAGCTTAGGATTGGTAAAATAGGACCAAAAATTTCTTCTTTCATTACGTTAGAGTCTAGCAAAGGGGCATCAATTAGCGTAGGCGCTAAGTAGCAATCCGAAATATCAGATTCACCACCAAAGATTACTTCAGAGTCTTTAAGCATATTTAAAAGTCTAGAAAGGTTTTTTGTGTTGATAATTCTTGGGTAGTCTGGAGATTCTTTTGGGTTTTCTCCGTAAGCCTTGATAATTTCTTTTTTTAGATTAAAAATCAACTCTTTTTTTACAGAGCTATGAACTAATAAATAATCTGGAGCTATACAAGTTTGACCTGCATTAACAAATTTACCCCAAACCAATCGTTTAGCTACTAATTTTGGTGAAGCTGTTTGATCTATAATGCAAGGAGATTTTCCTCCGAGTTCAAGAGTGACAGGAGTTAAAAATACAGCAGCAGCTTTTGCTACAATTTTACCTACAGGTACACTTCCTGTGAAGAAAATATAATCCCATCGTTCTTTAAGCAGTAGGGTAGTTTCAGGAATTCCGCCTTCAATTACTTTTACGTGTTCTGGCTTGAAAACATTACCAATAATACTGTTAATTAATTTAGATGTATGGAATGTATGTTCACTGGGTTTCAATACAACGGTATTGCCAGCTGCAATAGCAGCGATAACTGGGGCGATTGCTAGTTGAAAAGGGTAGTTCCATGGAGCTATGACCAACACACTTCCATAGGGTACACTATATATATAGTCTGAAGAAGGAAAATTTAATAACGATGCTCTAACTTTTTTTGGCTTAGACCACGAATTAATTTGTTTAATTGTGGAGTCAATTTCTGAAATAACAATTCCAATCTCACCAAAATAAGTTTCAAATTTAGACTTTTTAAAATCTCTGTATAGCGCTTCGTAAATTTGATCTTCTCTCTTAATTATTTCAATTCGCAGATTAGCTAGAAGTTTTTTAAGTATTTTAACATCTCTTGTAGCCTGGGTATTGAAATATTCTTTCTGACTTTCTATGATAGATTTTAAATTCATGTTTTTGTATTTACTTTAGAATTGCATTCTGACCATAATATATCTTTAGGTGTAGGAGCAATAATTGAAATTATTTGTTCATTAACTGGGTGAATAAATGATATTTTTTGAGCATGTAAATGAATGCTTCCATCAGCATTACTGCGATCGAACCCATATTTTAAGTCCCCCTTTATAGGACTACCTATGTATGATAATTGACTTCTAATTTGATGATGCCTCCCGGTTTCTAATTTCACCTCAATTAGATGGTATCGATCCATGGTATGAATTAACTCATAATGTAAAACAGCTTTTTTACTTTTGTTTACTTGATTTGGGTAAGCTGTTGATTTGTTATTTTTTGGATTTTTTTTTAACCAATTAACAAGGCTGTCTTTATGTTTTTCAGGCTTGTTTTTTACAATGGCCCAGTATGTTTTCTCTACATTGTTATTCAAAAATAGGGAGTTCATTCTTGAGAGTGCTTTGGATGTTTTTGTAAATATGACTGCACCTGTAGTAGGGCGGTCTAATCTGTGGGTAACTCCCAAATATACAGCCCCAGGTTTATTGTATTTATTTTTTAAATATTCTTTGACAATTTCGCTTAGAGGTTTGTCACCGGTCTTGTCTCCCTGAACAATATCTCCAGATCGTTTGTTTACTATAATTATGTGATTATCTTCATGAAGAATTTGAAGGTTTTTTGAATTTGAAGTTATTTTATATTTTATTTTAATATTGTTCATTTTTATTGGGAAATTCAGAAGATTTTACGTCGTGAACATATTCTGAAATAGCTGTTGTCATTTCTTCGTGTAAGTTCATGTACCTACGCAGGAAACGAGGATGAAACTCTTGAGTCATACCTACCATGTCGTGAAGAACAAGTACTTGTCCATCAACTCCGCCTCCAGCGCCTATACCTATTACAGGTATATTGATAGTTTCTGCAACTTTTTTAGCTAAAGTTGCTGGAATCTTTTCAAGAACCAAAGCAAAACATCCTAACTTTTCTAAAAGTCTGGCGTCTTCAATTAGCCTAAGCGCTTCTTCTTCTTCTTTTGCTCTGACAGTGTAGGTTCCAAATTTATATATAGATTGTGGGGTTAATCCAAGGTGTCCCATCACTGGAATGCCAGCGTTTAATATTTTTTTGATGGAATCTTTAATTTCTTTACCACCTTCTAATTTTACAGCGTGTCCACCACTTTCTTTCATTATTCGTATAGCAGATCGTAATGCCTCTTTTGAATTGCTTTGGTAAGTTCCAAAAGGCAGATCTACAACTACAAGCGCTCTATCTATAGCTCTTACTACTGAAGAAGCATGGTAAATCATGTGATCTAATGTAATAGGTAATGTTGTCTCATGACCAGCCATAACATTACTTGCAGAATCTCCAACAAGAATTACATCTACTCCTGCACCATCAACAATTTTAGCCATTGTATAATCATACGCAGTTAGCATAGAAATTTTCTCTCCCAAAGACTTCATTTCGATTAATGATTTTACAGTAACTCGTTTGTATTCTTTTTTTGAAGCAGACATATTGTTAAATTATTTTATAGTCAGTAAAAGTAATGAAAAAGTAATTTATAAAACATGACAGCTTGTCATATTTCATTGCATGGCATAATCATTGTCAATATTGAGTTGTAGAATTTAAATAAAAGTTAAATAAATATATTATGAGTAAAATAATTGGAATTGATTTAGGAACTACAAATTCATGTGTTTCAGTAATGGAAGGTAATGAACCTGTAGTAATTACTAATGCTGAGGGTCGTCGAACTACACCTTCTGTAATTGCCTTTGTAGAAGGAGGTGAAATTAAGGTTGGAGATCCTGCAAAACGCCAGGCAGTTACTAACCCAACAAAAACAGTTTATTCAATCAAACGTTTTATGGGTAATCAGTTTTCTGATTCCAAACAAGAAGTTGGACGCGTTCCTTATAAGGTAGTAAAAGGAGATAACAATACTCCTAGAGTAGATATTGATGGGCGTTTATACACACCTCAAGAACTATCCGCAATGGTTCTTCAAAAAATGAAAAAAACAGCTGAAGAATTTTTAGATCAAGAAGTCGCAGAAGCTGTAATTACTGTACCAGCTTACTTCAATGATGCACAACGACAAGCGACAAAAGAAGCGGGTGAGATTGCTGGGCTTAAAGTAAGACGTATAATAAACGAACCAACTGCAGCTGCACTTGCCTATGGTATGGACAAAAAGGGCAAGGACCAAACTATAGTTGTTTTTGATTTTGGTGGAGGTACGCACGATGTTTCAGTCTTAGAATTAGGAGATGGTGTCTTTGAGGTGCTTGCCACAGATGGAGACACGCACTTAGGAGGTGACGATGTTGATGAAAAAATCATTAACTGGTTAGCTGAAGAGTTTATGGCTGAAGAAAATTTAGACTTAAGAAAAGATCCGATGGCGCTTCAGCGCTTAAAGGAAGCTGCTGAAAAAGCTAAAATAGAACTATCTTCGTCTGCCCAGACTGAAGTAAATTTACCTTATGTAACAGCTACATCAAGCGGTCCAAAACACTTAGTAAGATCATTGTCAAAAGCAAAGTTTGAACAGTTGATAGATGATTTAGTAAAACGAACTATTGAGCCATGCCAAACAGCTTTAAAAGCGGCAGGTCTGTCAACTAACGATATTGATGAAATTATTTTAGTAGGAGGTTCTACCAGAATTCCTGCAGTTCAAGAAGCAGTTGAGAAGTTCTTCGGCAAGAAACCCAACAAAGGAGTAAATCCTGATGAGGTTGTTGCTGTTGGGGCTGCAATACAAGGTGGTGTTTTAACAGGTGACGTTAAAGATGTATTGTTATTGGATGTCACTCCGTTATCTCTAGGAATTGAAACCATGGGTAATGTAATGACTAAATTAATTGAATCTAATACAACCATTCCAACAAAAAAATCCCAAGTGTTTTCTACAGCTGCTGATAATCAGCCTTCGGTTGAAATCCATGTGCTCCAAGGAGAACGGGCGATGGCTGCCGACAATAAAACTATTGGACGCTTTCATTTAGACGGTTTACCCCCAGCTCAAAGAGGAGTTCCTCAAATTGAGGTTACTTTTGATATTGATGCCAATGGTATCATTAAAGTTTCTGCAACTGATAAAGCAACAAATAAATCTCAAGATATCCGTATCGAAGCATCTTCTGGATTAACAGATGAAGAGATCCAAAAGATGAAGCAAGACGCTGAAGCTAATGCGGATGCTGATGCCAAGGCAAAAGAAACAGCAGATAAGTTAAATGCTGCTGATGCAATGATCTTTCAAACAGAGAGTCAATTAAAAGAATTTGGTGATAAATTATCGGATGATAAAAAACAACCAATTGAAACCGCTTTAGAAGAATTAAAAAAAGCTTATGAAACTAAAGACATCAATGTTATCGACCCTGCTTTAGAAAAAATCAACGAAGCGTGGAAAGTTGCTAGCGAAGAAATGTATAAAGCACAGCAAGATGCCCAAGGTACTCCTCCACAAGATGCTCAAGGTGAATCAGCTTCTAAAGAAGACGATGTTGAAGATGTCGATTTTGAAGAGGTAGAGGAATAAGTTATTTTTTTTTAATATTTAAAAGTACGATCACTTATGATCGTACTTTTTTTTTGAAAACATTTTAACCATTACAAATGCATGTGGAAAAGTAACTGCTGCTATGAATGCAAAAAATAGTGAATAAAAGTGCTTCTCATCACTAAAAATAGTGTAAAGTACAATCATACCAATTAATGATATAATCCAATAAGGGGAAGCTGATTTACAGTATTTTAGAGTGGATTCTAATTTAAAGTCTCCATAAACAAACTTGATTTGCTCTGCCAGTGAAGGAATACTGTGCCACAAAATAAAATAAATAGTAAACCCCCATATAAGCGAAGATGAATTAAATATTATGGCAAGAACTAGTAGAGAGAACAGCTCCGTTAATACTATTTCTATAGTTAGTCGTTTGGAGTAAAGTTCTAAAGCAAGTACAATTCCAATAAAACAGCCTAAAGTGATTAGAATTGGTAGTTTAAACAGATTTGTGATTTTAAAACCAGTGATTTCAAAAACAATAGATTTAACTCCTGTATCATTAAACGTAAATAATAAATATAGAATTAACATTCCATAGCAAAAGTAAAAAACTGATTTTAATGAGTTGTTACATTTTATAAAACTTTGTTCCCAATGTTGCTCTCCAAAATGATAGGCACTAAACAAAATAAATAAGGACAGTGCTAGTGCAGGTAGCAAGTAAAATACTAGGACAGCTAATAACACTATCAATAAGTAAGCCGTAAGAATGCTAAATTTTGAGTAATATTTTGATTTCTCAAAAATTTTATTCATTATCAACAGGTCATTGGAGCCGTGGATCATCCCAAAAGTAAAAATTAAAATAAAACCTAGTGCAAGTTCAAAATTTTCAGGAACATGAGTAGTTATCCACAATCCCAGGAAGCTGGTAACGATTGAGAATTTAAAAATATTATTCATAAAATATTGTTAAATTGAGAAAAGATTCACATAAGTTTAAACAATCTTTAATGGTAAGTTAAATTTTTTTATATATTTGTTTAAACAAAACTAACAAAATTTAAAAAAATGACAAACTTATTTTTACCTTTAGTAGCCAAAATGGACCCTACTGACTATGTAGGATTTACATTCTTTGTTGGATGTATGGCAATGATGGCAGCTTCTGCCTTTTTCTTTTTATCTTTAAACCAGTTTGACAAGAAATGGAGAACTTCTGTTTTAGTTTCTGGTTTAATCACATTTATCGCGGCAGTTCACTATTTCTACATGAGAGATTACTGGGCTTCAAACATGGAGTCTCCAACTTTCTTCAGATACGTAGATTGGATACTTACGGTGCCTTTAATGTGTGTTGAATTTTACTTAATCCTCAAAGTAGCAGGTGCCAAAAAATCTTTATTAACTAAAATGATCGTACTTTCAGTAATTATGTTAGTAACTGGTTACTTAGGAGAGGCTGTATACGCTGGTCAAGCGGCTATGTGGGGCTTTTTCTCTGCAGTAGCTTACTTTGCTATCGTTTACGAAATATGGTTAGGTGGAGCAGCAAAACTTGCTAATGAAGCTGGTGGTGATGTATTAGCAGCACATAAAGTTCTTTGCTGGTTCGTATTGGTTGGATGGATCATTTATCCATTAGGATATTTAGTTGGAACAGCTGATGGACAATGGTATTCTTCTTTCGCTAACCTTGGTTTAGATATGGATGTTTTATACAATATAGCTGATGCAATTAACAAAATTGGATTCGGTTTAGTGATTTATGCTTTAGCTTGCAAGAAAACAGCTTAAGCCATACAAACTTAAATTTATAGAGAAGCGCAACCCTAGGGTTGCGCTTTTTTTTTACTATTTTATAGTTCATAGGCTATTTCATTTCCTTGGCTTTTGTAACTTTACGTTTATAAATTTTGACATGAAACTATCAAAAGATGAAATTTTAAATAAAGCCAATGGGTCCTGTAAAGATACATTGATGGAAACCCTTCAGATTGAGTTTGTTGATGCCGGAGAAGATTTTGTAATTGCTAAAATGCCTGTTACAAGCAAAGTTCATCAACCAGATGGAGTTTTACATGGAGGAGCGACTGTTGCTCTTGCCGAAACAGTCGGTAGTTTTGCATCTCACATTTTTTTAGACACAGATGAATATTTTGTACGTGGTATAGATATTTCTGCAAAACACATAAAAAGTGTTAGGGACGGCTTTGTATATGCGAAAGCATCCTTTGTACACATTGGCAGAACTATGCAGATTTTTAATATTGATGTTACCGATGACCATGGAAATTTAGTATCTACTTGTAAGCTCACAACGGTCTCATTACCAAAAGAGCGCTAACATATGTTAAAACCCACTGATTTTTTTGATCAAATTGAAGCAGCTTTGGATTCAAAACGCCCTTTTGTTTTGTTTTCAAAGCCGGGTCAGCCTTTAATAAAGTCATATATACAGTTAGATTCTGAGTGTTATACTATTAACGATTTTACTGAATCAGGTTTTGTATTTGCTCCTTTTGAGCGTGACAAAGACAGCTATTACATACCTACTGATAAATCATCTCTTAATAAATTAGAGAGTGCTGAATTTGAAATTTTATCTCGTTCAAATACATCAAATACTAATAACAATTCAATTCATCATATTGACTTAGTTTCTAAAGCTATTAAAAAAATAAAGCTTTCTGAATTAGAAAAGGTCGTGGTTTCAAGAGCGGTTCAATGTATACTAGATACTTGCGATCCAATTCAAATCTTCAAAAATTTATTTCAAAAGTATCCCTCTGCTTATACATATTGTTGGTATCATCCAAAAACAGGTTTTTGGTTTGGGGCTTCACCAGAAAGGCTTCTCAAATTAGAAGGTAAAAACTTTTCTACAATGTCACTTGCTGGGACCCAACCATATAAAGGTTCCAAAGAAATATATTGGGACAAAAAAAACTACATTGAACATGCTTTTGTAACAGACTACTTATTGAATGCGCTTAACGACTATTTGGACGTAATAAAGACAATCGGGCCAAGTACGCTAAAGGCGGGTGATTTACTTCATCTTCAAACCCATATTACAGGACGCTTAAGATCATCTAAAGAGTCCTTGAATGACTTAATAAGTATTTTACACCCTACACCAGCTGTTTGTGGAACTCCAAAAGAATTAGCACTAGATTTTATTAGGTCAAGTGAAAATTACGATCGTGAGTATTATACAGGATTTTTTGGCGAGTTAAATATTTCTGAAAATTCCAATACAAGAAACTCTAAAAGAAATATTGAAAACAGAGCCTATCAAACTATAAAGGAATCTACAGATTTGGCAGTCAACTTGCGTTGTATGAAATTAATCAATACTACGGCGGTTCTTTACAGCGGAGGCGGAATTACTAAAGATTCTGATCCCGATCAAGAATATATTGAAATATATAACAAGATACAAACTGTTAAAAGTATCCTCTAAACCTTTATGAAATATTTATTATTTCAATTCAATTTAAACTCTAAAAATTAAATAACTTTGTCTGTAAATGATACAGCCAAAAAATCCTTTAGCACAATCAATAATCAAGAACTGCCAGTCTCATAATTTAAAACACATAATAATTTCACCCGGTAGTCGAAACGCACCTTTAACTATAGGGTTTACCGAAAACGATTTTTTTAAGTGTTATAGTATAGTAGATGAGCGGTCTGCTGGTTTTTTTGCTTTGGGTATTGCCCAGCAATCACAACAATCGGTGGCCCTGGTTTGTACTTCTGGCAGTGCACTAGTTAATTATTACCCTGCTGTTGTAGAAGCATTTTATAGTCGAATTCCACTTGTAGTTATTTCTGCAGATCGTCCAGATCACTTAATCAATATAGGGGATGGTCAAACCATTAATCAGCCCCACATATTTGCATCCCATATTTTATATGAAGCTAATTTAAAAGAAGTGACAAAAAACTCATTTATCAAATCTTTCAAAGACAACGATTCAATCATTACTAAAGCCTTGGAGGTTTCTAATACAGCCAAAGGACCTGTTCATATTAACGCGCCACTTTCGGATCCCTTATATGAAACTGTAGAGGTTCAAAAGGAAGATTTTGATGGCAACTTGAGTTATGTAATTAATCCTTCAATTTCACTCCCTAAATCTATCATAAAAAAATGGTATTCTTCAAAAAAGAAAATGATTTTAGTTGGGGTTAATGCACCTGAAAGTATTAAACAATCTTACTTAGATATAATTGGGCAAGACCCATCAATAGTTGTGCTCACGGAAACAACGTCAAATATACACCACTCCAACTTTTTCTTTAGTATAGATCAGTTAATTACTCCTTTGGATGGGACTGATTTTGAAGCGCTTAAGCCAGAAATACTGTTAACTTTTGGTGGAATGATAGTCTCTAAAAAAATTAAAACCTTCTTGCGTTCTTATTCGCCCAAATTTCATTGGCATATAGATCCGATACAAGCTAATAATACCTTTTTTTGTTTAAAGAAGCATTATAAATGTACTGTTAATAGTTTTTTCAGACTTCTTTTAAATACGAATATTACTTTTAATGACAGTACTTATTTTAAAACTTGGAATGCTGTTAAGAATAGACGATTAGAAAAGCATAATACCTATGTGAAATCAATTCCGTTTAGTGATTTTAAAGCTTTTGATAGTATATTGAAACATATTCCACGAAATTCAATGGTTCAGTCAAGCAACAGTTCTACCATACGTTACCTACAGTTGTTTAAGCTAGACTCCTCTCTTACTATTTTTTGTAACCGTGGTACTAGTGGTATTGATGGATCAACAAGTACAGCTATTGGTGCTTCCTGTGTTTCTGAGAAACCTACTGTTTTTATTACTGGTGATTTGAGTTTTTTTTATGACAGTAACGCGCTTTGGAATAACTACATTCCATCAAGTTTTCGTGTAATAATTATAAACAATAGTGGTGGAGGTATTTTTAGAATTCTTCCAGGAAATAAAAATTCTGAAAACTTTGCAACCTTTTTTGAAACTAATCATTGTCTAACATCAAAATTAATTTCAGAACATTTCAAGTTTGAATACACCACAGCAAGTTCAATAACAGACCTAGACACAAAATGGGAAAATTTTTATAGCTTAAGTGAGAGACCAAAAATTATAGAAATTTTTACTCCATCAACAGAAAATGATAAAATACTTTTATCTTATTTTGACTTTATTAAATAATTTTTAATTTGAATTAACCAATATTAAAATCATTCAATTTGTTGTAGCGCTTTTTTATTTTCTCACTTGAGAATCACTACCTTTGTGAAATGATACATATAGGTGATTATAATAAACTGATTATTTTAAGGGATACAGAGCCTGGATTATTTTTGGGTGATAGTGAAGACCAAGAAGTTTTACTTCCTAATAGATATGTGCCAGAAAACTTTGAAATTGGTGAACAGATAGACGTTTTTGTCTATTTAGACAACGAAGAACGCCTCGTTGCTGTTACAGATCACCCTTATATCAAAAAAGGCGAGTTTGCATTATTACGTTGTAACTCAGTAAATGATATCGGTGCTTTTCTAGATTGGGGTTTAGTTAAGGAATTATTTTGCCCCTTTAGAGAACAAGCTTTTCCAATGAAAATAGGTGGGTGGTACTTGGTGTTCTGTTATTTAGACGAGACCTCTGACCGCTTGGTTGCTTCAAGTAAAACTAATCGCTTTCTTGATAATAAAGAATTATCTGTTGAGGCTTTTGATGAAGTAGATTTAATTGTGTCTCATCCATCTGATTTAGGAATGAATGTCATTGTAAATAAAATGCATTTAGGCCTGATATTCAATCAAGATTTATTTAAAGATATTAGTGTTGGTGATAAGTTAAAAGGTATTGTTAAGAAAATTAGACCAGGTAATAAGTTAGACATAACCCTAGATAAAATTGGTTACAGAAACATTGAGCCAAATGCACAATTAATTTTAGAGTATTTATTGAATGATGAAAACGGGTTTATAAAGCTAACCGATAAGTCTTCTCCAGAAGCTATTAAGTCAATACTTCAAATGAGTAAGAAAAGTTTTAAAAAAGCGGTTGGTACTTTATACAAACAAAGACGAATCCGAATTGAAATTGATGGGATTTATTTAATAACATAAAATAATAATCCAATGATTAAAATACAATGGAAAACAGTTAAGGAATACGAAGATATAACTTACAAAAAATCTAATGGTGTTGCTCGTATTGCCTTTAATCGTCCTGATGTAAGAAATGCATTTAGACCAAAAACAACACTAGAACTGCATCAAGCTTTATACGATGCTAGTGAAGATACTAATATCGGAGTTGTTTTGTTAAGTGCTGAAGGTCCGTCCTCTAAAGATGGTGTTTATTCATTTTGTAGTGGCGGAGATCAAAAAGCGCGTGGTAGTGAAGGATATGTAGGTGATGATGGTTATCATAGACTAAATATATTAGAAGTTCAACGCCTTATTCGTTTTATGCCAAAAGCAGTGATAGCTGTTGTTCCAGGTTGGGCAGTTGGCGGAGGTCATAGCCTACATGTAGTATGTGATTTAACACTCGCCAGTAAAGAGCATGCTATTTTCAAACAAACTGATGCAGATGTGACAAGTTTTGATGGTGGCTATGGCTCAGCTTATTTAGCTAAGATGGTAGGTCAGAAAAAAGCTAGAGAAATATTTTTTCTAGGAAGAAATTACAATGCACAAGAAGCATTTGATATGGGAATGGTTAATGCAGTGGTTTTACATTCAGATTTAGAAGCAACAGCTTATGAATGGGCACAAGAAATTTTAGCCAAATCTCCAATATCTATAAAAATGTTAAAATTTGCTATGAATCTCACTGATGACGGTATGGTAGGTCAGCAAGTCTTTGCAGGCGAAGCGACACGTCTTGCTTACATGACTGATGAGGCTAAAGAAGGTAGAGATGCCTTTCTAGAAAAAAGACCTCCAAATTTTGAAAAAAAATGGATTCCGTAGCATGAAAAAATTACAAGTTTGGATTTCAGCCTGCAGACTTAGAACACTGCCATTGTCAATTTCGGGAGCTATAGTTGGTTCTGGAGCTGCCTATTCAATTGGTCTTTTTAACTTGACAATATTTGTGTTGACAATCCTCAGTACTTTAAGTTTACAGATTTTATCAAATCTTGCTAACGATTATGGAGACGGTGTTAAAGGAACAGATAATCAAAACCGTATTGGTCCTGAACGTGCTTTACAGTCAGGAGTTATTAGCCCTAAACAAATGAAGAATGCTATAGCCATCAATGTAATTATTTGTTTTTTTTTAGTGGTAACTCTTATTTACATAGCCTTTGGTATCGATAAGTTTTTAACGTCCTTTGTTTTTATTGCTTTAGGGGCAATAGCCATTATATCAGCGATTAAATACACCGTAGGAACTTCTGCTTATGGCTACAGAGCATTGGGTGATGTGGTGGTTTTCCTGTTTTTTGGTTGGCTTAGTGTTTTGGGAACTTACTTCTTATACTCCAATCAAATTAATTTTTCAATGTTTTTGCCGGCTAGTTCAATTGGCTTTTTAAGTGCTGCGGTTCTTAATTTAAATAATATGCGTGATTTTGAATCTGATAAGTTGTCTAATAAACACACTCTAGCAGGCTTGTTAGGATTAAATAACTCAAGATACTATCATTTAGCTTTGATATTGATAGCTATGTTGTTGATGTTGTTATACTTTGGCTTATCTTCAGAATATCTTTTAATGATGATAGGATTTATTCCATTATTCATTCATATGTTCATTTTTTACAAAGTACAAACTCCAGAAAATTATGATCCTCAGCTAAAAATTTTAGCTTTATCAACATTCTTGGTCGCATTGATTTTTGGTACAATTCATGTTTTAATTTAAAAATCATACATCTTTACATGAAAGCTACTTACTTTAAACATACACTTCAATTTAAACAAGCTAGTGGAACTTCTCGTGGGATTTTAACTCATAAAGATACTTGGTTTATATTATTGGAAGAAAAGTCCTTAAAAGGAATAGGGGAGTGTGGTATGTTCAAGGGTCTAAGTATTGATGATTGTGATGGATTTGAGTTGAAACTTAAATGGGCCTGTCTAAATATTGACTTAGGACTTGAAGTTTTGTTAAGCCAACTTGTTGCTTTTCCATCTATTCAATTTGGTTTAGAAATTGCTTTCAGATCATTTAATCAAAATTCACTTTTTGAGTTATTTCCTTCTAACTTTACATCCGGACACGATTCAATTTCTATTAATGGTCTTATTTGGATGGGAGAATTTTCATTTATGAAAAAACAGATTAAAGACAAGCTGAAAGCAGGCTTTTCTTGTATAAAACTTAAAATTGGTGCCTTGGATTTTGATAAAGAATTAGCGCTTTTAAAATCTATTAGAGATGAGTTTGATCCCCAAACTATTGAAATACGTGTGGATGCAAATGGCGCCTTTAGTCCAAAAGAAGCTTTGGAAAAATTAAAGCAGCTTTCAGACTTTAATCTTCATTCAATAGAACAGCCAATAAAACAAGGACAACTTGATCATATGGCACAGTTATGTTCAAGCAGTCCTATTCCAATCGCTTTAGATGAAGAACTAATTGGTATATTTTCTGTAACAAATAAGCAGTTTTTACTACAAACTATTAAACCTCAATTTATTATTTTAAAGCCAACTCTAGTGGGTGGTTTTAAAGGAAGTCAAGAATGGATTGATGTTGCTGAGTTCAATAAAATTAGCTGGTGGGTAACTAGTGCTTTAGAGAGTAATATTGGGTTAAACGCTATCGCCCAGTGGACTTATACTCTAAATAATACTTTACCTCAAGGATTGGGAACAGGTGGCTTATTTAACAATAACGTTCAATCACCATTAGTAGTTAGTTCGGGACGATTATTTTATGACTTAAAAACAAAGTGGAATTTAAAATTTTAATTTATGTATATCAAACAGGTATTTAAAAACAAACATGACTGGTGGCTTTACTTAGCTGGACTCGCACTTATTGTGATCGCAGTTGTTTTAGGGCAAATTCCTCACACTGTTGTTTTATTTTCTAAAGCATTACAGTCAGGAGTTGAACTTGCAGAATTAGATCCAAATAAAATGATGCAATTATTAGAGTCAAATCTGAATTTATTTTTAATGCTCTTGTCTTTTGCAGTTGGACTTCTTGGTCTATTTGTTGTAGTCAAGTTTCTACATAAACAATCGATTACAAGTTTAACCACATCAAGATCAAAAATTGATTGGAAACGTTTTTGGTTTGCATTTTTGTTTTGGGGTTTTATCTCCATTGTTATGATTATGATAGACTATCTGTCCTCAGCTGAAAACTATGTATTTAATTTTCAGTTAAAACCTTTTTTAATTTTGGTAGCTATTGCAGCCGTTTTAGTTCCCTTACAAACGAGTTTTGAAGAGTATCTATTTAGAGGGTATTTAATGCAAGGAATCGGAGCTATCTGTAAGAACAAATGGGTACCTTTAATTGTAACCTCTGTTTTGTTTGGGATGCTTCACATTGCCAATCCAGAAATTGATAAACTTGGCTATATCTTACTAGTTCATTATGTTGGTACAGGATTCTTTTTAGGAATCATTACTTTGATGGATGAGGGGCTTGAATTGGCTTTAGGATTTCACGCTGCTAACAACTTATTTACGGCACTTTTAGTCACTGCAGACTGGACGGCTTTTCAAACAAATTCCATATTCAGAGATATTTCAGACCCAGATATAGGAGCTTTTGAAATATTTAGCTCTGTTTTGATTATTTATCCGATTCTGATTTTTATTTTTGCAAAAGTATATGGGTGGACGGATTGGAAAAATAGATTAATAGGTCCTATATCTAAAGAAGACTAAAACTAAATAAATTCTTGGAAGGAAATAGGACATACAAGAAACCCCACAGATCATTCAAATTAGATGGTGTTTCTTATGATAATCCTGGTCTATCTCTGCTTGCAGAGGTCTATACAAAAGGGAGTGATGATTATCTATTTTCTTTGGGTATTTTTATTCAAAAATGGGTAGATCCAAATTCTAAAATTAGTCTCCAAACATCGGGTTCAACAGGTATTCCCAAAAATTTTTTAATATCCAAACAGTCTATGGTCAATTCTGCTTTGGCCACTGGAAGCTATTTTAAATTAAGCCCCGGAGATTCTGCTTTGTCCTGCTTGCCGTTCAATTATATAGCTGCCAAAATGATGTTTGTGAGGGCTTATGTTTTGGGATTAGAATTAGATTGTATAAAACCAAGTTCATCCCCTTTAAAGTCGCTTTCCAAATTTTATATTTTTTGTGCGATGGTTCCTCTTCAACTTGAAAAGTCAATCAAATATTTACATCAAATTAAAATACTTATAGTAGGTGGTGCCCCGCTCTCCACCGCTTTAATGGAGAAATTAAAGTCATCAGATTCAAATGTTTACGAAACTTTTGGAATGACTGAAACAGTTAGTCATATTGCAGTTAAAAACATAAAAAAATCTTTTTCTTTATTTCAAGTGTTACCTTCGATTTCAATATCTGTTGATGCCCGGGGTTGTTTACTTATTAAAGCTCCTAAACTGTTCTCAAATTCAATAAACACAAATGACCTTGTCCAGTTACGTTCTAAAACGACTTTTGAATGGATAGGACGATTTGATGAGATTATTAATTCTGGAGGTATAAAAATCTCACCCGAACAATTAGAACAGCAACTTAAAGGAATTATTAAGAATCGTTTTTTTATATCATCTCAAAAAAATACGAGGTTGGGATCTATTGTAATTTTAATCATTGAAAGTACCGTACCTTATCAGCACTTAGATTTTACGTTTATTACACCACTTAAAAGACCTAAGCAGGTTTATTATGTAGATAATTTTATTGAAACGCCTTCCGGAAAAGTGAAGCGCAAAGAAACGCTTGCACTTGTTAAACTTGTATAACCCCCATGTTAAAGGTTTTCTTTATAGGGGCATGATTAGCTGCTTCAATTCCTATACTAATCCAGTCACGTGTGTCTGTTGGTGCAATAACAGCATCTGTCCATAGTCTAGCAGCTGAGTAATACGGAGATACTTGCTCATCGTAACGTAACCTAATTTGATCAGACAATTCTTTTTCTTTTTTAGCAGTAATCGATTCCCCTTTCTTTCTCAGGGCTGCAGTTTCAATTTGTAATAATACTTTTGCAGCACTTTTTCCACTCATCACCGCCAATTCCGCACTAGGCCAGGCAACGATTAATCGCGGGTCATAGGCCTTACCACACATAGCATAATTTCCAGCTCCATAACTATTTCCTATAATGATAGTAAACTTAGGAACTACGCTGTTGCTGAGTGCATTGACCATTTTAGCACCATCTTTTATGATTCCACTGTGTTCACTTTTACTACCCACCATAAATCCGGTTACATCTTGTAGAAAAACTAATGGTATTTTTTTTTGATTACAATTGGCAATAAATCGGGTAGCTTTATCTGCACTGTCATTATAAATGACTCCACCAAATTGCATTTCTTTATTGGCACTTTTAACTAATTTACGTTGGTTTGCAATAATCCCTACCGCCCAGCCGTCGATACGTGCATAGGCTGTAATGATAGTTTTTCCATAGTCTGCTTTATATTCTTCAATTTCAGAATTATCAACTAATCGGTTTATGACTTCATACATATCATATTGGTCAGCTCTTGATTTTGGAAGCAGTCCGAAAAGATCTTTAGGATTACTTTTAGGTTTTTTTGAAGGTATTTTATTAAAGCCTGCTTTTTCAAAATCCCCAATCTTATTCATAATAGATTTGATTTTATCTAAAGCAGCTGCATCATCCTTAGCTTTGTAATCAGTGACTCCGCTTATTTCACAATGTGTTGTAGCACCACCAAGCGTTTCATTGTCTATTGATTCTCCTATGGCTGCTTTTACTAAATAGCTCCCCGCTAAAAAAATACTTGCTGTTTTATCAACTATGATGGCTTCGTCGCTCATAATTGGCAAGTAAGCTCCTCCAGCTACACAGCTTCCCATTATGGCTGCTATCTGTGTAATACCCATGCTACTCATTTGTGCATTGTTTCTAAAAATTCGACCAAAGTGCTCTTTATCAGGAAATATTTCGTCTTGTAATGGTAGATAAACCCCTGCGGAATCCACTAAGTAAATAATAGGTAGTTTATTTTCCATGGCAATCTCTTGAGCACGAAGGTTTTTTTTAGCTGTTATAGGAAACCAAGCTCCAGCTTTTACTGTGGCATCATTGGCAACTACAATACACTGTTTTCCCTTTATGTAGCCTATTTTAACAACAACTCCAGCTGATGGACAACCTCCATGAGATTCATACATACCTTCTCCGGCAAAAGCACCGATTTCGATTGATTTTGATTTTGAATCTAATAAATAATCAATACGTTCTCGTGCTGTTAGTTTCCCTTTTGCATGTTCTTTTTCAATTTTGGATATACCACCACCTAATCTAACTTTCACTAATCGCTTCTTTAAATTGGTAACAAGTAATTTATTATAATCTTCGTTTTTGTTGAAGTTTAAATCCATGGCGTTTATATTTGTTACACAAAAATAACAATATTATTGAGTTTCATGTTTTTTTGTTTACTAACAATTATTAATACATATGTTTATGAATTTAGTATTTCACGAAGCTTCTTCAAGGGGGTTTGTTGATCATGGCTGGTTAAAAGCTCATCATTCCTTTAGTTTTGCAGATTTTTATAATTCTAAGAAAATGAACTTTGGATATTTAAGGGTACTTAATGATGATTTAATTGCTCCTGGAATGGGATTTGGAACCCATCCACATGAAAATATGGAAATTATTACAATTCCACTATCGGGTCATTTAAAACATAAAGATTCAATGGGAATTAATTGGAAAGAAGTTAATGTAGGAGAAGTTCAAGTAATGTCAGCAGGAACAGGAATTCAACATTCAGAAATTAATGGCTCAAAAACTGAATATTTAAGTTTGTTTCAAATTTGGATTATTCCTAATAAAAAAAATGTAAACCCCAGGTACGATCAAGCTCATTTTGAAACTCCTAAAGTGGGTAAACTTCAGGTTTTAGTATCTTCAATTGATAACTTGGTGAGTTATGGATTAAAAATTCATCAAGATGCCCAAATATCAAGAATCAATTTGGAAGCTGAGACTGATTTCAAATATAACTTATTATCTGAATCACATGGAGTTTATATTGTGCAAATCAATGGAGTTTCTGAAGTAGCTGGTCAGCTTTTAAATCAAAGAGATGCGCTAGGTATTTCAAAAGTTAATACATTTTCAGTGAAAGCTGTTGACAGTACTGAATTACTATTTATTGAAGTGCCAATTTGATAGTTCAGATCTCAAACTCAATAACTTTTGCTAAAAGTTAAATCGAATGTTTTAAAAAATTACCGATATTTGGAATTCTAAAATTTAATTATGACAATGAACAAAAATACAGTACTTGCATTAGCTACATACATAATGATATTTATTGGATTATCTCTAATTGCTTTAGGTGCTTTTAGGTATAACGAGGTTGCTGGATGGGGTTTTGCCTCGGTAGGAATTGGCTTTCTAGCTAATGCTTGGGTGTTTAACGCTTTAAAAGGTCGAGTATAATGAGTGATGATAAAAAGATTATATTTTCAATGTCAGGAGTCACAAAATCATACCAAAGTGCTAACACTCCTGTTTTAAAAAACATATTCCTTAGCTTCTTTTATGGCGCTAAAATAGGTATTCTAGGGCTTAACGGATCTGGTAAATCCACCTTATTAAAAATTATAGCAGGCGTTGATAAAAATTATCAAGGAGATGTTGTGTTTTCACAAGATTATTCTGTAGGCTACTTAGAACAAGAGCCAAAATTAGATGAGTCTAAAACTGTTATGGAAATTGTTCGTGAAGGCGCGTCTGAAATCGTTGCTATTTTAGATGAGTATAATAAAATAAACGATATGTTTGGGCTCGAAGAAGTGTATTCCGAACCTGATAGGATGGAGAAACTAATGAACCGACAAGCTGAATTACAGGATCAGATTGACGCAGCTAATGCCTGGGAATTGGATACCAAGCTTGAAATTGCAATGGATGCTCTTAGAACTCCTGAAGGCTCAAAAAAAATATCTGTGCTTTCAGGTGGTGAACGAAGGAGGGTAGCTTTATGTCGTTTATTACTTCAGGAACCGGATGTTTTATTATTAGATGAGCCAACGAATCACTTGGATGCAGAATCTGTTCACTGGTTAGAGCATCACTTAGCTCAGTACAAAGGTACTGTCATTGCTGTAACACATGATCGTTATTTCTTAGATAATGTAGCAGGGTGGATTTTGGAGTTGGATAGAGGTGAAGGTATTCCTTGGAAAGGAAATTATTCTTCTTGGTTAGACCAAAAATCAAAACGTTTAGCACAAGAAAGTAAAACTGCAAGTAAGCGTCAAAAAACACTTGAGCGAGAGCTTGAATGGGTTCGTCAAGGGGCTAAAGGCCGTCAAACAAAGCAAAAAGCACGTTTGAAAAACTATGATAAACTAATGAATCAAGATCAAAAGTTACTTGATCAAAAGCTGGAAATTTATATTCCAAACGGTCCACGTTTAGGAACGAACGTAATAAAAGCAGAAGGTGTAAGTAAAGCCTATGATGATAAGCTTTTGTATGATAATTTAAACTTTAATCTTCCTCAGGCAGGGATAGTTGGTATTATTGGACCCAATGGTGCTGGTAAAACTACTATATTTAAAATGATCATGGGTGAAGAGAGTTCAGATAAAGGAAGTTTTAAAGTTGGTGAAACTGCCAAAATCGCTTATGTAGATCAAAGTCACTCTAACATAGACCCATACAAATCAATTTGGCAAAACTTCAGTGATGAACAAGAACTTGTTATGATGGGTGGAAAGCAAGTTAATTCACGAGCTTACCTAAGTCGTTTTAATTTTTCAGGGAGTGAACAAAATAAAAAAGTAAATATGCTTTCCGGTGGAGAGCGAAACCGCTTGCATTTGGCGATGACACTAAAAGAAGAAGGAAATGTCTTACTTTTAGACGAACCAACAAATGATTTGGATGTAAATACTTTAAGAGCTTTAGAAGAAGGTTTAGAAAACTTTGCAGGCTGTGCTGTGATAATTAGTCATGATCGTTGGTTTTTAGATCGTATTTGTACACACATACTAGCTTTTGAGGGTAATTCTGAAGTTTATTTTTTTGAAGGAAGTTTCAGTGATTACGAAGAAAATAAAAAACAGCGTATGGGAGGCGACTTAATGCCAAAACGAATCAAATATAAAAAACTAATAAGATAATTTATTTGTGAATAACATTGTAAGCTGTAATCTATACCAACGCCAAGCTATAATTTTTGTTGATAAATATTTTGTTATGTGTTGTGTTTAAATTATTCTAAGAATAACAACTATTTAGCTTTTCTATACATTGGAACTAAATAGCTGATGCTGTATCCAAATCCCATACCAAATTTCCCACTATCATATGTACGTCCAAATCCTGGTATGTAAATATTCTCAAAGTTATTAATATTTGTTTCAAATACTCGTCCTTTGATTTGTAAATTAAAACCAAGGAAAAGATTATTTAATACTTCTGTTTTAACTCCTAATATTATTTCTATCCACCCAGAACTTAGTGCTGAAAAATTGTTGTTTGAAACTACTTGATTCCCCCCCCAAGTTAGGCTATTCGTATCGTAAATAGTGTAACTATTTAAAGTCTGATTAAAATTTGTAATCCCTATTCTCATTCCTGAATAAATTAAGTTATCCATTCCAGCCCAATTGGTATACATGTTGTAATCTACTCCTACCTTTAAATAGGTTCCCTCTGCAGTACTGTTTAGGTAGTTTGTAGTGCTTGTCTTTTTTTCAGATCCTATTTCTCCAGCTATGTATAAGTTTTTAGATAAACGATAATCTCCGTTAATTTCAAAACCCATATAATCTTTCTCTGTCAGAGAACGGGTTATTTTACTTAAATCAACTCCTAGTCGTAAACCATATTTTTGTTTGACTACAATGCTATCTCCAATTTCTGACTCAGCTTCTTGCGCATTAAGACTCATCAAAAGACCTATACATGCTAATATATTAATGAAGTACTTTGACATGGATTTCATTTTCATTTATTACTTGAGTTGATAAAATTTCAGAATTTATCAACCATTGTTCATTATCTGTTTCAACACTAAATGTTTGAACTGAATAATTATTGATGTATCCACATGCTCTGGATACATATACAGTTTCAATTTCATATGTAATGGTAATTATATCTGGATTACCGATAACTACAGAATCAATAACGTCATAGCTTTTATATAATTTAAACTGGGTTTGAATACTATTATTTTGCAACGGTAAAGCAATTGAGGATCGAGTTGAAACGAGTTCATTGTAAATAGAAATTTCATTTAAATCTGGATCTAATCCAATTACAAATAAACCTGGAACAGATTTAATCTGGTCGGGCGCAGTAATATCATAAAATTCTATAACTAATCTAGGTGTAGTTTGGGTTGTTGCTGGGCAAACATCATCCTTTTCACAACCAAAGTAAATAAGGGCGACTGTCAGTAAAAATAAATGATGTTTTTTCATTGGATATTAGTTTAAAACTATTTTATTCAACTTCAATAATTTTTTCAATGGATTTAGCCAACTTGAAATCTAAATCAGTAACCCCACTAACATCATGAGTAGATAGTTTTATTTTTAATAAATTATATGAATTGGACCAGTCTGGATGGTGGTTTAGTTTTTCACATTCAAAGGCTATTCGAAATACAGCACTCATACAATTTTTGAAGTTATCAAATTCAAACTCCGTCGTTAAGGCATTATCGTGATGATCCCAATCAGGGAAATCTTCCAAGCGCTTTTCAATTTCTAAATCCGTTAGTAATTTCATATTTATATGAGTATTAAAATCAAAAGTACAACATTTTTAAAAGCATTAAATTGTATTAGAAGTTGTTTTCTCGAAAAGAACAACCGTTTCTATGTGTGATGTATGAGGAAATTGATCTATTAGACTTATTTTCTTTATTATATATCCGTGATTCTTCAGCTCTACAGTATCTCTTGCTTGCGTTGCAGGGTTACAAGAAACATAAACAATCCGATCTGCATTAATATTGATAATTTTTAACAATGTTTTTGGAGCAATCCCTGAGCGAGCTGGGTCTAAAATAATAGTACGTATCTTATTGTTATATTCAGGATGGTTTTTTAAGAATTTTCCAACATCACTTGTGTAAAATTTTAAGCCATCAATTTTATTTCTTTTAGCATTTTTGATTGCATCTTCAATTGCAGTTTCAGTTATGTCAACTCCAATAATTTTTGTGTTGCTAGCTCTAGATGCTAAAATCTGCCCGATCGTTCCAGTTCCACAAAATAAATCCATGACGATATTATTATTTACATCATCTTTTTTTTCTAATGCGTAATCAATTACTTTGGTATAAAGTTTTTCAGCAGATTTAGGATTAGTTTGAAAAAAACTTTTCATACTAATTTCAAAATTTAGCCCTAGTAATTCTTCTACAATCTTATCATCTCCAGCTACCAGTTGACTCCTTCCGGTTGTAGCGAGTGTTCTATCGCCTGTTTCATCATTGATCGAGTGTAGCAGTCCAGCAAAGCGTTCTTTAAAGAGATCTTGAAGTAGTTCAGAAAATGCTGTTAAATCAAACTTAGAAAGTTCATAAGAAGTTGTTACTAAATTAAATAAGAGTTGATTGGTTTTGTAAGACTTTCTCACAACAAAAAACCGGAAGAATCCTTTTTTTTTTGGTCCATGCCATGGGGTTAAGCCTGTGGATTCACAATACTTCCTTAAGTAACTAATATTGTCCTCAACTTGTTTATCAAACAAGCCAGAGTCTTTTTCTAGATTATCTCCCATCCACCATACTCCACGTCTTTTAAAACCTAAAGTAAAAACATCGATATCAGTTTTATTTTCTCGGTCATATCCAATTGCAGAAAACCCATATTCCATTTTATTTCTGTAATGAAATAGGTTAGGGGACGTAACTAATTCATCAAAAAGAGATTCAATATTTGATACTTTACCGATGCGTTTAAATAACGACAAGGTACTTTCTTTCTTGTATTTATGCTGTATTTCGATAGGTAGCTTAATGAAAGGCGCGCCGGGGATATCTTGAAATGGAACTTCGACTTCGCTGGGTGAACTCTCTATGACATCAATCAAGCTGCATTCCGCATACTTTTTACTTGATTTTTTTACTTTAGCTTTTACTGTTTGCCCAGGAATGGTGTTGGGAATAAATACAACAAATTCGCCCTCTTCAGATCGAATTCTAGCAATTCCTTTTCCGCCAAAAGCATAGTCTTCAATTTTTAACTCTAATATCTGTCCTTTTTTTACAAATTTATTTCGTTCTCTTTTTGGCATTTTATTATATCCTAACAGTTGTCTGCAATATTAATAAAAGAAATGAACGTACACGAAAAATTGTTATAAAATTGAGTTATATGATATGAATTATATTTCATAAATTGCAATTATTAGGGATGATTTCTTTCCCACGCTGAATTTTCGGACTCTTCGAAAGAATAAAGGTAGATAAGGAATGGTTGTTTTAAAAATTTATAAATATTAAAAATGGCTGTTTTAAATAATATTACATCACAAGAAGCGATTAAATTAGAGTACAAACATGGGGCTCATAATTACCATCCGTTACCAGTCGTTCTATCTAAAGGCGAAGGTGTATTTGTATGGGATGTTGAAGGAAATCGATATTATGATTTTTTATCTGCTTATTCATCTGTAAATCAAGGGCACTGTCATCCAAGTATTGTTAACGCTATGATTGAGCAATCACAAACTCTTACGTTAACTTCCCGTGCTTTTCACAATGATAAGTTAGGTTTATACGAAAAATATGTCACTAATTATTTTGGGTTTGACAAAGTACTTCCAATGAATACTGGAGCAGAAGCAGTTGAAACTGCTCTAAAAATTGCCCGAAAATGGGCCTATGAAGTAAAGGGTATTCCTCAAAATGAAGCACAAATAATCGTGTGTGAAAATAATTTTCACGGCCGAACAACTACTATAATTTCCTTTTCAAATGATCCTATTGCTCGTGATAGCTTTGGTCCTTTCACAGGCGGTTTTATCAAAATCCCTTATGATGATTCAGCTGCTTTAGAAGAAACTCTAAACAACAATTCAACTATCGCAGCGTTTTTAGTGGAACCAATTCAAGGTGAAGCGGGTGTTTATGTTCCTTCAGAAGGCTATTTAGCCAAAGCAAAAGCTTTGTGTGAAGCTCATAATGTTTTATTTATAGCAGATGAAGTTCAAACTGGAATCGCACGAACAGGACGCTTATTAGCAACCTGTGGAAATTGTAGTTGTGAAAAGAAAGATTGTTCTGGAACTCCTGAGGTTAAGCCAAATATTCTAATTCTTGGAAAAGCATTAAGCGGAGGTGCCTATCCAGTGTCTGCTGTTTTAGCTAATGATTCCATAATGAATGTAATTACTCCAGGATCACATGGAAGTACTTTTGGAGGAAATCCAATAGCTGCAGCTGTCGCAATGGCCGCATTAAAAGCGGTTAAAGACGAAGATTTAACAGAAAATGCTTATCATTTAGGGAATTTGTTCAGAGCTAGTTTAAATACGTATATAGAAGCTAGTACCATTGTGAAATCAGTGAGGGGTAAAGGACTTCTAAATGCTATTTTGATTAATGATCACGAAGAGAGTGATACTGCATGGAATATTTGTTTAAAACTAAGAGATAATGGTTTGTTAGCAAAACCAACACATGGAAATATTATACGTTTTGCGCCGCCATTAGTAATGTCTGAAGCACAACTTTTAGATTGTATAGATATTATTATTAAGACATTAAAAGATTTTGAGAGAAGTTAAGTTTTTTAAATTTTCATTGTATATATAACAGACCACTCGAGCAATAGTGGTCTGTTAGTATTATATGAAATTGAGTATTAAAGCAAATATTCTGTACTTATAAAGTTTGATCTTTTTGATTCTAGAAGATCTTTTAAAATAGAGTTATTCGCACTATTCTCTTTGGATGCAACAAAAGTTCTGATAGAAAAAGATCGCAATGCGTCTCTAACACTTAAGGTGCTAAACGCAGAATCTTTTCTACCGGTAAAAGGAAATACATCCGGACCACGTTGGCAGGAACTGTTTAAATTGACTCGACAGACTAGGTTTACAAGTACATCAATCAAAGGAGCTAATGTATTTACTTTTTCGCCAAATACACTTACTTGTTGTCCGTAGTTTGATTCTGCCATATCATCCAACACTTGTTGAACGTCTGAAAATGTAATTATAGGAATTACAGGTCCAAATTGCTCTTCAGCATATAAGTCCATTGTTTTATTTACATTTGACATCACTGCTGGATATATATAGTTATCTGTTAACTTACCTCCTTTAGAATTTAATATTTTTGCTCCTTTGCTTTGAGCGTCTTCAATTAAAGCTTTAATATATGCTGGTTTGCTTGGTTCTGGAAGAGGGGTTAACTTCACACCATCCTCCCACGGGTTTCCAAATTTTAATGCATCTACTTTTTTACAAAAGCGTTCGTTAAACTCTTTTGAAATACTGTCATGAACATATAATATTTTAAGGGCTGTGCATCGTTGCCCATTAAATGATAATGTACCAGCTATACACTCATCTACAGCAAGATCTAAATCTGCATCCGGTAATATAATCCCTGGGTTTTTAGCTTCTAATCCTAAAACTGATCTCAAGCGGTTACTTTTGGGGTGACTATTTTGCAATGCATTTGCTGAGCTACTATGTCCAATTAAAGCAAGGACATCTATCTTTCCTGTTTCCATAATTGGGGTAGCAAGTACGCGTCCACGTCCGTACAACACGTTTACAACACCTTTTGGAAAGCTATTTTGAAATGCTTCCAAAAGTGGAGATAATAGTAATACACCAAGTTTAGCTGGCTTAAACACGGTAGTGTTGCCCATAATCAATGCAGGAATTAGTAGAGCAAATGTTTCATTTAAAGGGTAATTGTAAGGTCCTAAACACAAAACTACTCCAATAGGTCCTCTCCGAATGTGCGCATGAACACCTGAATTTTTTTCAAATTTAGCAGAGTTACGATCTAATTGTTTGTAGTCTTTTATGGTGTCATATATGTAATCAACAGTTCTATCAAATTCTTTTTCTGAGTCAGATAGGTTTTTGCCAATTTCCCACATAAGGTATTTGACAACCTTAGTACGTTTGGTTTTCATTTGATCGGCA
>Ga0233438_10000503_pt1 | contig 49572 bp, 75 predicted proteins | sample SI_123_September_FD_182720 | JGI IMG/M metagenome (GOLD analysis project Ga0233438, IMG submission 182720) | Seawater microbial communities from Saanich Inlet, British Columbia, Canada - SI_123_September2016_10_MG | ecosystem: Environmental > Aquatic > Marine > Inlet | place: Canada: British...
TTTTAAATAAAATTAAGGATATAAAAAATGAAATTGATTCTATCACCTAACGAATGGTTACAAAGGAAAGTAAATAAGTTTGATTTTGATAACTTAGATGCTGAAAACATATCAAAAGAGATGTTTGATGTAATGCAGTCAAATAATGGCATAGGTCTAAGTGCTAATCAAGTAGGAATTGATGCGCAAATATTTGTAATGAAGACATATCTCACAGATGATAGAAAACCCATAACAGTAATAAATCCTGAAATAGAAGCTGTAGCAGTAAATATAATTTCAGAAAAAGAAGGCTGTTTAAGTCATCCAAATTTATTTTTAAATATTAAAAGATCAAGAGGAATTCGAATAAAATATCTTGACATTTCTGGAAAAGAATGTAATAATGAATTATACGATATCGATGCACGTTGTTTTTTACATGAATATGATCACTTACAAGGGATTGAATTTACAGACAGGATTAGTAAATTAAAACTCAATATGGCAAAGAAAAAACTTCGAAAAACTACAATAAAGGAATTATTATAATATGGTAGAACCGTCAAAAGATTTACAACTGGTTTTTGAAAAAGCAGTTCAGGATGCACGTAAATTAAAACACGAATACGTAACTCTAGAACACTTGTTATTTGCAATGCTTTGTGAAGAAAACTTTGTTAATTTATTGAAAAGTGTTAGAGTAGATGTTGATTACTTAAAAAGTAATCTAGAACATCACTTAAAGAATGGATGCGAAGAACTAAAAATTGATTTAAAAAAGTTCAAGCCAAAGAAAACATCGACTGTAGAACGTGTTCTTAACCGTGCCTTTACTCAAACATTGTTTAACGGCAGAGGCGAGATACATCTTGCAGATGTACTGTTAAGTTTGCTTAACGAAAAGAAAAGTCCTTCTGTTTATTTTGCAGAGAAAGCAGGAATTAATAAAGAAAACTTCGCAGAGTATGTAAAAAATGAATTACAAGAAATTCATTTAGAGGAAGAAGAAGTTTCTCAAGATGCAAAACGTGCTCTAGCAAAATTTACAACTGATCTTAATAATGAAGTTATAAAAGGTAAGGTTGATCCTATTATTGGACGTTCAGAAGAGCTAGAAAAATTAGCACTTGCATTAGGGCGCCGTGCTAAAAACAATGTACTAATGGTAGGCGATCCAGGTGTTGGTAAGACTGCTATTGCAGAAGGACTTGCTTTTAATATTGTTAACGAAAATGTCCCTAGTTTTCTTAAAGAATACAAAGTATATAATTTAGATATTGGCGCTATGTTAGCAGGTTCAAAATATAGAGGCGACTTCGAAGAACGTTTTAAGTTAGTACTTACTGCCTTAACAAAACAAGGCAAAACCATTATGTTTGTAGACGAAGCACATATGATGAACGGTGCTGGTGCTGGTGGCGGCAAAGATTCAAATGATCTTGCTAATATGCTAAAGCCTGCACTCACTAAAGGCGACTTAAAAGTTGTTGCATCTACTACTTGGGAAGAATATCGCAAGTACTTTGAAAAGGATCGTGCATTGATGCGTCGATTCCAACGTGTTGTAATTGGCGAACCTTCTAAAGAAAACACAATTGAAATCTTAAGAGGTATTAAGAAATATTACGAAGAATATCACGGTACAGAAATTACAGAATCTGCTATAGATGCAGCAGTTAAATTGAGTATAAAATATCAAACAGATAAAAAATTGCCTGACAAAGCAATCGACTTAATTGACGTTGCATGTGCTAGATTTAAAGTAAATGATCAGTTTGAAAATAAAATTATAGACGAAAAAGAAATTCAGTTTGAATTAAGTAAAATGCTTAACTTGCCAGAAGAACAAGTTGCAGAGCGTGAAACAGAAAATCTTGCAAATCTAGAAAAAAATATGAAACAATCTGTTTATGGTCAAGACGAAGCTATAGAAAGTATTGTAGATAAAATTCTAGTTGCACAAGCAGGACTAAAACCAGATGATAAACCAGTAGGTAGTTTTGTATTTATGGGTCCAACTGGCACTGGTAAAACAGAAACAGCAAAATCTTTATCAAAAGCACTCGGTGTAAAACTTGTACGATTTGATATGAGCGAGTATCAAGAAAAACATAGTGTTGCAAAATTGATCGGATCACCTCCAGGTTACGTGGGCCATGAAGATACAAGTGGTCAACTTATTGAAAAATTACAAGAAAATCCTAACTGTGTACTATTGCTTGACGAGATTGAAAAAGCGCACCCTGACGTATCGCAAATCTTATTACAAATTATGGATAACGGTATTATAACTGGTAGTAATGGTAAAGAAGCAGATGCACGTAACTGTATTTTAATATTAACAACAAACTTAGGTGCTAAACAAGCTGAAAAGAATACTATTGGATTTGGTGAAACTATGGAAAATGATTACGAAGACAAGGAACTAAAGAAGTTTTTTGCTCCAGAATTCCGTAATAGACTAGATGGTACAATTACATTTGCAAGCTTAACAAAAGAAGTAATGATGAAAATTGTTGGCAAGTTCCTTGTTGAATTAAAAGAAATGGTGCAGGACAAAGAAATTATAATCAATGTTACTGATGAAACACTTGACTGGTTAGTAGAAAAAGGCTTTGATAAAAAGATGGGCGCTCGTCCTTTACAGCGTGTAATCGATAAAGATATCAAACGTCCATTATCACGTGAGATGTTGTTTGGTAATTTAAAAGATGGTGGTACAGTAACCATTAACATAGAATCAGATGAGATAAAACTTACTACTACTACAAAAGATATTGTAGAAAATGAAAATATTTGAAACAAATAAGTTACATTATGCTCAATATTTGTATAAGTTAGATCTAACAAATGCTTTTGCGCCGTTCTTTAGAACTGAGTTTCAAAAAGGACGGCTGCTTTCTGCAAAAGCTGCGTTAGACGAAGCATACGAACGTATTCAAAACGGTTTACCATTATATAGAACAGTATACAGAGCACAAGTTCCTGTATCAGATCAAGATTTTTTTGATGCAAAAATAATTTATAATAATTTATTAGAAGCAGATAATTATAAACTTAGAGTTAATAGTTGGCATACTATTATAATATATAGTAATGATAAAGAATTTTTATTAAAAATTGCAAATGAAGTCGAAGAAAAAATGATTTCTTTTTGGGAACCAAAGCAAGAGAATATTAAATTATTAACACAACGGAAAAAAATATTAATCGTTGATCACGAACCAGAATTTATATATAAGGTATCTTTAAATTACAAACGTATTGATCCTAATTTTGGAAACTGGATTGATGCTAATCCTAAACTAGTAAAATGTGGTAAAAAGGCATTACAAAATATTAAAGAAGGATATGCATTTAATAATTATTTTTATGTAAAAAATTCTAAAGTTTTATCATTATTAAATCTAATGATTATAGGTAATATCAGTCGTATCGAAGAATTAGTTTGTAATACAATAATTGATAAATAGTTGTATGGCACAAAGTGAAATTATATTATCAAATCAAACACACCCAGGAGACAGTACTGTTGAGACTGTAACTGGTGAGAAGTTTAAAGGCGACGGTTACTACGGACGTAGTGATGGGTTCCATACCGTTCAGTACAACATAACCGGGTTCCAAGGTAAGATCAAAATGCAAGCAACACTTGCTGTTGATCCTGATGAAACTGATTGGTTTACATTAGATGAAACGGAACACCAAACTATTGGATTTGCCAACGATGGCCCAATTGCAACAGGATCTCATCTAAAAAATCTTACAGGAAATTTTGTTTGGGTCAGAGTAGCAGTAAGCAGCTGGACTGATGGTACTGTAAATAGTATTTTATTAAATCATTAAAGGATATGTAATGGAACATTTTGTAAGAGTAGTCTTTGAAAAAGATAACAATATAACTGAAAGTTTAGATGAATCTATCTTTCCAGGTAACGAACTACTCGAAACAGAGCAAGGTGCAAGTGTATTTCAAATACCTTTGCAAAGAGAACTTGACGAAAGTGAAGCAGACGCATATGCAGAACGTTTAGCAAATTATATGTTCGAGCAAGGGTATGACGACTTTGATATTGAAATTTCAGCAGATGGCGAAATAGACGAAGACGAAGAAACATACGAAGACGACGATGACTTTTATGAAGATTACGGTGTTATGTGGTACAATGATGACGATGATCCGATAGACGAAGCAGAGTATCAAGGACGTAAAGTTAAACTGGGCAAACCGATGCAAGGTGATGTTAAAAAGTTTAAAGTATATGTCAAGGATCCTAAAACAGGTAATGTAAAGAAAGTTAACTTTGGACACGGCGGAAGTAGTATTAAAGGTAAGAGTATGAAAATTCGTAAAAACAACCCAGCAGCAAGACGTTCATTTAGAGCAAGACATAATTGTGATAACCCGGGTCCACGTACTAAAGCAAGATATTGGAGTTGCAGAAAATGGTGATGATTAGAGAATTTTATAACAAACCAATAGATGATGCCAGTCTGCCATACGATATAGTTGATGATATGGCTGTATTTGTACGCAACGATCCTATGTTTTATCGTAAGAACTTTTTTCCTGCTATTCAAAAAATGAAAGCAAAAGGTTCTAATTTTGATCCGGTAAAAGAATTAAGTCCTATGATAGATAAAGCATCACACAACTACTGTAAAAAATTTAATATTAATAAACGTCCAGAAACTCTTCTAAATGCAGAAGAAAAGAAAATTCTTATTAACAAATTATATTCAGAAGAGATGACACAGATACGTAATGGATCATACTAATGCTATTAAGAGAATTATTCGAAGCAAAAGCAAGACGTATAGTAGCTGTAATGCCTGGCGGGTTTCATCCGTTTCATCCTGGACATAAGAGTCTTTATGATTGGGCAGTAAAAACATTCGGTCAAAAGAATGTTTATGTTGCTGCAACTAACGATACCGCAGCTAGACCGTTTCCTTTTGATGTAAAGAAGAAACTAGCAAGTATGGCAGGCGTTCCTGAAAGTAATTTTATACAAGTCAAGTCGCCTTTTAACGCTATGAGCTATCGAGATATTGTAGATGACAATACTGCACTTGTATTTGTACGCAGTCAAAAAGACAAAGCTGAACAGCCTCTTCCAGATCAAACTAAAAAGAACGGTGAGCCTGGTTATTTACGTACTTACACAGGCAAAGACCTAAACACATCAGATGAAATGGGCTATATGGCCTACGGTCCTACTATCAATTTTGATTTTTCAGGCATGCAGATTAAGAGTGCAAGCGAACTAAGAGCAACTTGGCCTGAAATGTCAGACGAGGATAAACTAAAGGCTGCTAAACTTATGTATGGCAATGGTGCACCTGTTGCAGTACAACTTCTAGACAAAGCATTAGGCGACACAGAAGCACCTGCTAACGAAGCAGAACTAAACGAAGTAGCACCGGCAGTTGCAGCAGTTATATGGATTCTTAAATGGACTATTAGATACGGTGCGTGGCCAGTACTAAAATGGTTACTAAAGAAACATGGTGGCAAAATCTTTGGCGGCGCTGCCGCAGCATACTATATTGATCAAGGCTGGGACTGGGTTAAGGACAAGATAGGTGCTGAATATGCACAGATGCTTATTGATAACAAATTTGAAATCGGTATGGCAGTTGCACTTATAGTAGGTGCTGTTGTTCTTAAAAAGTATATAGAAAAACAAGGCGAAAAACTTGTTAGTGCAAACGAATCGTTAATTGCGAGATCGTAATGGACGAACTAGAACGCATTAAGAAACTTGCAGGCGTTAATGAGTTTCAAGGTTACACAGAGTATACACTAGAAAATATTAGTGATGCTGCAAATTCAAATGCACGTAAGATGCGTAAAGATAATATTAAGCCAGGCGATAAAGAATGGTTCGAACTATGGTTTGGCCTTCCAAAAATGACAGGCGAAAATATGCCAGCAGGATTTAGAGGACGTAAAAAGAAATGATAAACGACAAAGACACTTGTAAAAGTTGTGGTCATAAGTGTCATTGTCATTCCCCTGATTGTAAATATTGTGTTAACGATGTTTGCATAAAATGTAATTGTAAAGAGGCACAATGAAAAAATGGTTCTACAAAATATGGCGTAGTTGGAACCCATGGTATGTACTAGAAGTAGATCACCGTGGTAAAATTCGTCGTATTGTTGTGTCAGATTTTAAAAAGAAAACGCCAAATCATATTAAAGGTAGAACTAACGACGGTGAATGGTTTGAATTAAAAAGTGCTACGCCTATGGATTACTATATTGAGGAATATAAGGAAGATTTAAAATGAAAATGTCAGACTTATCCGACTTAAATGAAGATGGAAGAATAGTAAAAGGTGTTAACACAACTCCAGATGTAAGCACTGATGAAATAAAAACACAAGCTGCAAAATTTGGATTTAATGTAGACAAGGACGGACGTCCGCCTACACTAAGTAAAAAAGTTAAAGGCAAATCAACTAACGTATTATTTAACTTAGGACTTGCTGAAGGTTACAAACTACAGTTAGAGCGTGACAAGCAGATGCTAGTTCTAAATATTAAAAACACAACAACAGGACAACGTACAGAAGTACGTGGTAAGCCGGGATACGAAACAGGCAACTATGATCCCGATGACGATTTACATCAACTGTTAGATACTATCGGCAAGAGCGTTGATATTTCACAACTAATGAATGGCGAGCCTGTAGGTATTAATCCTAAACATCCAGACAGTGCTAAAGCAAAAGCTGCTACTGATAAGGCATATAGCGAAGAACGTTATACGGCAATGGAATGGGCTTGTATAGAAGGTGGGCATTGCTTAGAAGATATACAACCTAAGAAGCGTAGCGACTTGTTTGCCCAAATGGAAAACTTTGCTGATGGTAAGAAAAAAGGCAAAAGCAGACCTGGTAGAGTAAAGAAGTCAGGTGCTAGTTGTAATGGATCAGTTACAGCACTACGCAAACGTGCTAAGAACGCAAGTGGTGAGAAGGCTAAAATGTATCACTGGTGTGCAAATATGAAGTCAGGTAGGAAAAAGAAATGAAAATAAATGAATTATTAGGCGAAGTAGCAACCGCAGGTGGTACTAGTGCTGGATCAATTGCTACTGTAGCAAGTGTACCAGGTGCTAAACGTAAAGTAAAAAAAGATAAAAATGGTATACCAAAAGCACCACAAGCAACAAATGCAGACGGTACTGCTAAAAATGCACTTGATATGAAGGCCAACGTAATGGGCGGCAAGACTATTAAGAGATAAATACTAATAATGTAATATGGAGCACTCATATGAGAGAAAAAGAGATTAGCGAAGGCCTAGGTAGTATGGCAGATATGGCCGAACGTGACCATGAAGTACAAATGGCTCGTGCAGACCTATATAAACTAGCAAAATATGCTATCAAACTACACGAAATGCTAAAAAGTGTAAGCGAAGCAGAAGGTTTAGAAGGCTGGGTACAGTCGAAGATTACTAAATCCGCAGATATGATTGGTAGTGTTTATCACCATATGGACTATGAAGAAAGTCCAATGTCAGAAGATCCAATGGGTGAAGTAACAGAAGCAAAAGATACACATTGCTCAGACAAGTGCTGTGGTTCAGATGTAAAAGCAGAAGATTGTACTTGCAAGCCGAGTTGCGAACACTGCAACTGTAATGCTGTTAGTGAAGGCAAGAGTCCACACAAAAAAGGCACTAAAAAGTACAAGAAGCATATGGCAGCAATGCATGCCGAAAGTCTACAAGATCGTCTATCAGCAAAGTTATCTGAAAAGAAGTAATGAAAAAGTTAGATATAGAACAAGCCGAACCGATTCGCAAGAAGTTTGCTCCAGACTGGGAAATTCGCAAAGGGAAATATCTATACAAGAAAGTAGCGTTTGATGATTATAATCAAGTGCTACGTTTTTTAATGGTTATTGAAAAACCACAAATCAAACTAGATCACTTTGCTAACATAGGAGTCTTCTACAACGAAGTTACTATGATGGTATATACACACGATGTCGGCGGGCTTACACAGCTAGACTTTGAACTTGCACTATATATTGACGAAGCAGTAAAACTAATGGGTGCAAAAAAGTTAGATGAAATTATTCCTGCAATTGCAGCAGTAGGTGGTGTAGCTGCAAGAGCAGTAGCCGGCACAGCAGCAAAAGCAGTAGGCAGATCAGTAGCAAATAGCATATCTGATAAACTTAATGCAAACAAAAAAAATAAAAAGAAACCGATTAAATCAAAGGATAGATAAAGTAATGCACTTAGTAAATTTACATCCAAAATTTACTGACTATCCTTATCTTACTAAGCCAATAGAAAAAAGTTTAGTAGAAACACTTCCGCTTAAAGACTTTGATAAAGACGGATACGAAGTTCCGACACCTTTAGAACATTTACATTACACAGCAAACGGTATAGAACTTAATAGAGAAATACAATTTCATATTGCTCCAGTACAAGAGTGGTATTACGATATGGAAGCAAGCGAACATCATTTAGTACTAGACCATTGTATGCTACTAACACGTTATGCATTTGCTGAAGAAGCAAGAGAGCAGTTAGAAGAAGTATGTGTAAAACGTCCTATACTAAAGAAACTATTAAATATCAAACCTAAATGGGGTATTGACTTTAGTTTAGACTTTGTAACACACGAGATTGTTATGGAAGTAATACATATCGAACAAGACTTTGATAGTGTAGAAGAAGCATACGATGCAAAAGAACGTCTGGAAAATATTATTGATAATACAGACTGGTACGAAGGCGCTATTAAATTATGGAAGCGCAAAGACGAATGGGAAAATCTAAGTTCTGATGACCATTCAGATTATAAAGCACAATTCTTTGGATGGGCTCGTGCTTTTGATAATAAAAAAGTATTTTCTACTTGACATTAACCTAAATATATTATATACTATAAGAAACAATGGAGATAATCTTATGAGTGATCGTACCTACGGTAGTGAAGAAAAAGCCAAACTAGAACGACTAGTAAAAGAAGGCGTAACAGTACTACAAGAAATTGAAGACTTAAATGAAGGTTTAAAGGAAACTGTAAAGGCTGTTGCAGAAGAACTTAATGTAAAACCAAGTTTAATTAATAAAGCTATAAAAGTTGCAAAAAATCGTGACTGGGGCAAACATCAAGACGAGTTTGAAGATCTTGAAACTATCGTTGCTACTACAGGATACGATAAAGATTAATGAAACTTTTAGGTTTAAGGCTTTGTGAACACGATAGTAATTTAACTTACTATGACGGTAATAGTCTTTACTATCACAAAACTGAAAGATTTTATCAAAAAAAACATCATGCAGTAAATGATATCTTTAAATGGAAAGAAGAGATTCATAGAGCTTGGAAAATCACAGAATCAGATATTGATGAAATTGCAATTATAGTCGACGCATGGAAATACGAAGATCGTGGATTTGATAGATTTTTCCCTGCAATTAACTGGAATTTTTTAAATACAAATATTCCTACAACAAGATTAAATCATCATTATGCACATGTTCTAAGTAATTATGAAGCTAGAAATATCACAGATGTATCTATTGTAATTGATGGCTATGGAGATTATGGTGTAGGACATACTGTTTTCAAAGATAATCTAGTAAAGGATATAGGAAATATACATACACACGGGTCTTTAGGTATAGAAATGTGTATGCTTGCAGAAAGTCTAGGAATTAAGGCTGGGCATTTTGTTGACCTAAGTGGTAAATTAATGGGACTACAATCTTTTGGAAAATTAGATAAAGAATTCTATAGTAATACTATTCGCAATTATGGAATGTTTAATCTAAGAGAATTATTTTCTTTCCAACGATGGGTTGAATATAAAAACAATGAAGTTCTTGCTACACATACTAAATTAGATTGGGTCAAGACTTTGCATGATGCCATTGGAGAAATTCTATTAAATTATTTTAAAAATTTTGCAAATAAAACAGATACAATTAACTATACAGGTGGAGTAGCACAAAATGTAATATGGAATAGTAAAATTAGAGATTATTTTCCAAATTTAATCATTCCTCCACATTGTGCTGATGACGGTCTAAGTCTAGGTGCTGTAGAATATTTAAGAATAAAAAATGGGATGTCTGAATTTAATTTAAATAATTTTCCATATTCACAAAATGACACATCAACTGATTGTGTATCAGACGAAATTATTGAAAAAGCTTCACAAGCATTAAGTGAAAATAAAGTTGTTGCATGGTATCAAAATAACGGTGAAATAGGTCCAAGAGCACTAGGAAATAGATCAATCTTAATTAATGCTGCTGATAAATTTGCAAAAGAAAAAATTAATAGAATAAAAAATAGAGAACATTATAGACCTTTTGGTGCTACTGTGTTAGAAGATTGCAAGGATGAAATATTTTATGACTTAGGAAAAAATCCTTATATGTTATATGTAGGTAAAACAATTGACAAAGAAAAATACACTTCGATAACACACGTAGATGGTACTAGCAGAGCACAAACTATTACTGAAGATTTTAATAAATCTCTTTACAAATTAATGAAAAGATTTTATAATAAAACTAATATTCCTGTAGTTTTAAATACTAGTTTAAATATTGCAGGTAACCCGATTGCAAGTACAACACAAGAAGCTATTACTTTATTCGAAAATTCAGATATAGACGTATTAGTTATAGGAAATGAATATTATGAAAAAAATTAAAGACTTTTTGTAATATATACATATAGAGTCGTTCACTTACGAGCAGGTAGAAGGTTAGTTGGCCATAAGCAACAAAGGAGAATAAATGAGTTATGTAGACGCTTTTTTCGATCGAGGTCAAGATATTATTCGAGTTGTCGAAAGAAAAGATGGTAAAAGAGAATATCAAGAGTATAATGCAAAATATACTTTTTATTATAAAGACGAACGAGGCAAGTACAAAAGTGTGTACGGCGATCCTCTAAGTCGTATTGTATGTAAGAACACAAAAGACTTCCGCAAAGAAGTTGCTATTAACAGAGATAAGACGCTTTTTGAAAGTGATATTAATCCTATCTTTCAATGTTTGTCGGCAAATTATCTTAATCAAGATGCTCCTAAACTAAACATTGCTTTTTTCGATATTGAGACAGACTTTGACCCAGAGCGTGGATTCGCTGATCCTGCTGATCCGTTTATGCCTATTACAAGTATAAGTGTATACTTGCAGTGGATGGAAACAATGATATGTTTAGCAGTGCCTCCCAAAACACTTACTATGGAGCAAGCTGAAAAAGAACTAGAAGGCATTGAAAATGTAATGCTGTTTGAAAAAGAAGGTGACATGATTGACACGTTCTTAACACTAATTGAAGATGCTGATATTTTATCAGGTTGGAACAGTGAAGGTTATGATATTCCATATACTGTTAACAGAACAAGTCGTGTACTAAGCAAAGACGACACACGTAGATTTTGTCTGTGGGGGCAATTGCCTAAGAAACGTGAATATGAAAAGTATGGGAAGCAAGCGGTTACGTTTGACCTAATAGGTCGTGTACATTTAGACAGTTTAGAACTATATCGTAAGTACACATATGAAGAACGTCATACATATCGATTAGATGCTATTGGTGAAATTGAAGTAGGCGAAAACAAGGTGCCATATGAAGGTACACTTGATCAATTATACAACAACGACTTCCGTAAGTTTATTGAATATAACATTCAGGATACTGCACTACTTGACAAGTTAGACAAAAAACTACGTTTTATTGACTTGAGTAACACTGTTGCACACGAAAACACTGTGCTATTACAGACTACAATGGGTGCTGTTGCTGTTACAGAACAAGGTATTGTTAACGAAGCACATAACAGAGGTTTACAAGTTCCTAATAGACGTCCACGTGACGATACAGAAAATACACAAGCTGCTGGTGCTTATGTTGCGTTTCCAAAGAAAGGTGTGCATAAATGGGTTGCTAGTATGGACTTAAACAGTCTATATCCGAGTGTAATTCGTGCATTAAATATGGCTCCAGAGACTATTGTAGGACAAATACGTCCTGAGATATCCGAGGCCCGAGTACACGAAGACATGAATCTTAAGAAGAAAAGCTTTGCAGGTAGCTGGGAAGGACGCTTTAGTACTGAAGAATACGAAGCAGTTATGGAGAAACGCAGAGATATTTCGTTAACTGTTGACTGGGAAGACGGGCGTACAGATGTACTAAGTGGCGCCGAGTTGTATCAAGTTATTTTTGATAGTCACATGCCGTGGATGATCAGTGCTAATGGCACTATCTTTACAATGGAAAATGAAGGTGTTATTCCAGGACTACTAAAGCGTTGGTATGCTGAACGTAAAGACATGCAGAAGATGCTAAAGAAAGCAAAAGACGCAGGTAACAAGGCAGAAATTGAATACTGGGACAAACGACAGCTGGTTAAGAAGATTAACTTGAACAGTTTGTATGGCGCTATTCTTAATCCAGGCTGTAGATTCTTCGATAAACGCATCGGACAATCAACTACACTGACTGGACGTACTATTGTTAAACACATGAGTGCCGAAGTTAATAAAACTATTACAGGCGAGTATAATCATGTAGGCGAGGCAATGATATACGGCGATACTGACTCTTGTTACTTTAGTGCATGGCCAATACTTAAAGATGATGTTAACAATGGTAAACTTGAATGGTCTAAAGAAAAATGTATTATACTCATGGATCAAGTATGCGAACAGGCAAACACAACATTTCCAAAGTTTATGGCAGAAGCATTTCACTGTCCAAAAACCCGTAGTGATGTTATTGCAGCAGGTAGAGAAATTGTAGCACAGTCTGGATTGTATATTACTAAGAAACGTTATGCAGCATTAGTAATTGATAATGAAGGCTTTAGGACTGACGATGATGGTGTAGGCAAAGTAAAAGCAATGGGCCTAGACTTGCGTAGATCAGATACACCTGTGTTCATGCAGGACTTCTTGAAAGAACTACTGCTAATGGTACTAACAGATGTTCCGCAACAACAAGTACTAGATCGTATTACAGAATTCCGCAAGGAGTTTAGTGCAAGACCTGGTTGGGAGAAAGGATCTCCTAAACGTGCAAACAAAGTTGGACATTATCAGAGACTAGAAGAAAAACAAGGCAAGGCAAATATGCCCGGGCATGTTCGTGCAAGTCTCAATTGGAATACACTAAAGCGTATGAATGGTGACAAGTACTCGCAAGAGATTGTAGATGGTATGAAAGTTATTGTTTGTAAACTTAAACAGAATCCACTAGGATATACAAGTGTTGCATATCCTACAGACGAACTGCGTATTCCGGAATGGTTTAAAGAACTGCCGTTTGACGATTCAGCAATGGCAGAAACTATTATTGATAACAAACTAGATAACTTGATTGGCGTGCTTAACTATCCATTAGAGGATACTAAATCACACACTACATTTGGTAGTCTATTTGAATTCGGAGATTAAAATGAAAATCGGTTTTACATGTTCAACCTTTGATTTATTACATGCTGGACATATACAAATGTTACGTGAAGCAAAAGGACAATGTGATTATCTTATATGCGGATTACAAACAGATCCTAGTGTAGATAGGCCAGAAAAAAATCCACCAGTGCAGACTATTGTAGAAAGATACACACAGTTAAAAGGTGTAAGCTATGTAGATGAGATTATTCCTTATGGTACCGAACAAGACCTAAATGATATCTTGACAATGTACAATATTGATGTTAGAATATTAGGTGAAGAGTATCGTGAAAAGGATTTTACGGGCAAGGATATTTGCAAGAAGCGGGGTATCCAGCTACACTTTAACAAAAGAGATCACCGCTTCTCATCCAGTGATTTGCGTAAAAGAGTCACAGAAAGAGAAACAAATGGATAGACAAACTGACCCTACTGCCCAAGAGCTAAGAAAAATTTTTGTAGAAAATCAACTAGAGTTTTTTATTAAAGAAGAAACTAAAGGTATTATCAAAGTACACTTTATAATAAACACTGACGAAAAGGATATTTAAATGACTGACGGACCTTTTAAGAACGCATTTGATGCAGATACTAACGGCGTAGTGCGTCGTGAGATTGTAACATATCGTATGAAGAACGGTATTATGGTCAAAGAAGAAGCATGTCGTGATTATTATAAAAGTGGTGATTATCATGATAGTCAAAGTACACAGCCACTAGTGGAGAGATAATATGTGGACACTTTGGATCGTAAGTAGCGTTATTGGTAGCACAGAACCTAAATACACTCGTTACGAAGAGTTTGAAACTAGTACGAGCTGTCATATTGAACAGGCTGTACTAGAAACAGAATTTATACAACACGAAAAGGCATTTTGCATAAATGAATAAATTTATTTTTGATGTAGACGGTACACTTACTCCTAGTAGAAGATTAATGGATGCAGAATTTAAGTCTTACTTTTTAAAAGTTATAGAACAGTTTGATGTGTTTCTTGTAACAGGAAGCGATTATGCTAAAACAGTAGAACAATGTGGTCAAGATATTTGCGAGTCAGTAAATGCAGTATATAATTGTAGCGGAAGTGAAAAGTGGATATCAGGAGAATGTGTAGTAACTACTGAATGGATGATGGAACGGCAGCCTTTTCAATGGTTAGAAAAAAGACTACAATATAGTAAATTTCCGTTGCGTACTGGAAATCATTACGAACACAGAACTGGCATGATGAACTTTAGTATTGTAGGAAGAAATGCAAATAAAAAACAAAGACAACAATATGTAGAATGGGATACTAAAGTAGGTGAACGAAATCTAATTGCAGATAAGTTTAACGAATTTTGGTTAGACCTTGAAGCAAGGCCAGGTGGTGAAACAGGAATTGATATAGGTCCAAAAGGTTCTAATAAATCTCAAATATTAAAAGATTTTAATCAAACTGATAATTTAATCTTTTTTGGAGATCGCATGGACGAACAAGGTAACGATTTTCCGTTATCTAATGCTATTGTACATGGAGTAAATCATCATGTAAGTGATTGGCAAGATACAATGAAGATACTACAGGAGAATTATTTATGAAACTAGGAATTGCAGGATATGGATTTGTAGGCAAAGCACATCATGAATTTTTTAAAAATTGTAACGATGTAGTAATCACTGATCCAGCATATGATAATTTATTAGATAAATTTCCTACAGATGTATCAGCTATAATAATATGTGTTGCAACTCCGCAAGACAAAGATGGAAGTTGTTATATACAAAATATATTAGATGTAATTGAGAAATCACCAAATGTACCTTTCTTGATTAAATCAACATTAAGCTTAGAAGGTTGGAATAAAATTAAAGAACATTATCCAAATGCAAGTCTAACATTTTCCCCAGAATTTTTAAGAGCAGAAACTGCTGTAAATGACTTTTTAAAGACAAAGGTATTTTTACTAGGAGGTGACGACATAGGCTTTTGGAAAACAGTTTTTGCAAACACAAATAAAGATTTACAATTTGAAGAATACAGTGCCGAAGAACTTATACTAACAAAATATGTTAGAAATAGTTTTTTAGCATTAAAAGTAGCATTTTTTAATCAAATATACGATTTGTGTCAAGCATCTAATATTGATTACAACAATGTTACTAAAGGCGTGACTCAAGATAATAGAATAGGTAGTAGTCATACTACAATTACTAAGCAACGAGGTTTTGGAGGACATTGTTTTCCAAAAGATACAAGTGCTATTTGTCATACAGCACATAATAAATATGGAGTAAATTTGAGTATATTAGAAAAAGCAATAGAATATAATACTCAAATAAGAAAAAAATAATGAAAATTTTATTAACTGGACATCGAGGATTTATTGGTAGTGCATTATTAGAACGTCTTCGTAAAAATAATCAAGTAATCGGTTTTGATTTAAAAGACAGTGCAGACCAAAATTTATTACATTGCGACTTTAGAGAAGAATTTGATTTAATTATTCACCTGGCTGGTAAAAGCGGAGTGCGTGAAAGTTTTACAGATCCTGCAGGATATTGGAACAACAACGTAGAAGCAACACGTAGACTGTTTGAACGCTATCCTGATACACGTATACTATACGCGAGCAGTTCGAGTGCTTACGAGCCCGATTTGAACCCTTATGCTGCAAGTAAGTACATCATGGAAGAGCTTGCTGAACGTTATCCTGACACACTAGGTATGCGTTTTCATACAGTGTACAGTGATAATTGTCCTAGAGAGAACATGTTCTTTAACAAACTGCGTAGCGGCACACTAGAATATATTACTAGACACTATAGAGATTTTATTCATCTTGAAGACGTATTAGATGCAATTGAGATACTGATACAAAAAGATCATATCAATGGTACAATTGATATTGGTACGGGGCATCCTGTTAGGATCCAAGACTTAGCACCAGATCTACCGGTGCGTCTAAATACCCCGGGAGAGCGGAACTGGACTTGTGCTAACACAGAAAAAATGAAGGCACTTGGATTTAAACCTAAATACTCAGTAGAAAAGTTCTTGACAAACACCGATTTAGGTAATATAATAAAACTACACAATGGAGAAACAGTATGAAAGACATCCTACAAGATATTGTAGCACACACGCACTCGCTAGGCTTTTTAAGTATTGTAAAAGTTTCAGGCGAAAACGAAACAACAATTGATTCAATGGCAGAAGATCGTTCTGTTATTTTAAGTGCAACAACAAACCATAAGATTGCAGACGGTACATTTGGTATGCCTAACTTAGAAAAGTTAGCACTACATTTAAAAAATCCAGAATATCAAAAAGATGCAAAAATTGAAGTAGTACAAGCAGATCGCAATGGCGAAACTATTCCAACACACATTCATTTTGAAAACAACGCTGGTGATTTCCAAAATGATTATCGCTTTATGAATAAAGCAATTATCGAAGAGAAATTGAAGACTGTAAAGTTTAAAGGTGCAAGTTGGAATGTAAGTATTAATCCGAGCATCGGTGCTATCGGACGTATGAAGTTGCAAAGTGCAGCACATTCAGAAGAACCTACGTTTAACGTAACAACTGCTGAAACAGGCGGAGTAACTGATCTTGTGTTTAGTTTTGGCGATGCAAGTACACACGCAGGTAAATTTGTATTCGAGGCTGCTGTAGAAGGCAATCTAGCTCACACATGGAGTTGGCCAGTATCGCAAGTACAAGCAATTCTTGGATTAAGTGGTGATAAAACTATGAGTATTTCAGATCAAGGCGCAATGCAAATTAGTGTTGATAGCGGTATGGCAACTTATGACTATATTCTGCCTGCGCAGAGTAAGTAATTTATGACATCGGATCAAATAACATTTGCAATATTAAGTTGGCTAGCGTTAACTAGTTTCATTTACACTGTTACTGGTTGGCGCAATATTATAGACTGTTACAAACTTTGGTTTACTAGAGCATATTGGACAAATTATAATATTATTGAAGCAGCTAGCTGGATTGCTAAAGCTATTATTATCATTCCGGCACTTATATTTGGCATTAATATTTGGCAACTATATTTTATTGCACTTTTTACTAGTCTATCCCTTATATGGGCAAGTAATAAAAAACTTTTACCTACACTCGTTGGCTTTAACACTTTGTGGATTTGGTTAAGTATGATGGTAATTTCACAGAATTTAATAGGAAATTAAATGAATAGAGATTTAACTACTACACAAAAAGATTATGCTGTTTTTCTACCTGCGCTAAGTGGTTTTTATGCTACTTACGTAGGTAAACAGCGTTACGACGAATATGTCCTTAAAGATAGAATGCCTTCAAACTTTCCAAACAATTGTGAAAGTTTAAATTATCTTAATCCTGATCAAGGACTATTTAATTATCACTGGACTTTGTACTCTGCAGGACACGCTGAACTAGATGTTAATAAACACGCTCCTAAAGAAGATATGGTGCGTAATAGAGATAGGAACAACAGTTGGATACTCGGCGACTCAGGCGGCTTCCAAATTGGTAAAGGCGTTTGGGAAGGTAACTGGAAAGATCCTAGTTGTCCTAAAGCACAGAAAAAACGTGAGCAAGTTCTTACGTGGATGGATGCTTACATGGACTACGGAATGATCCTTGATATTCCAGCCTGGGTAGCACGTTCGCCCGAAGGACAGAAAGCAACTGGTATTAGTAGTTATATGGAAGCAGTTGAAGGTACTTACATTAACAACGACTGGTTTATTCGTAACCGCAATGGTAACTGTAAATTCCTAAATGTTTTACAAGGTGAAAATCATGCTGATGCAGAAGATTGGTATCAGCGTATGAAACAGTATAGTGATCCTAAGAAATATCCAAACGAACACTTTAACGGCTGGTCAATGGGTGGACAGAACATGTGTGATGTACACCTAGTTTTAAAAAGAATTATTGCTCTTCGCTATGACGGATTATTAGAAAAAGGTGTGCAAGACTTTATGCACTTCTTAGGTACCTCTAAATTAGAATGGGCTACGTTGCTAACTGACATACAACGAGCTGTTAGGAAACATCATAATGAAAACTTTACTGCCACATTTGACTGTGCTAGTCCTTTCCTCGCAACCGCTAATGGACAGATATACATACAAAATGAAACAGAGGATCGTTCGAAATGGACATATCGAATGGTGCCGAGTGTTGACAATAAAAAATATGCTGCAGACAACCGTGGATTTAGAGACGCTGTTATATCAGATGGGGTATTTAAAAACTTTGAAGACTCACCGATTACAGATGGACTCAAAGTATCAGACGTTTGCACATATGCTCCCGGAGACCTAAATAAGATAGGCAAAGAAGGAAAGACATCATGGGATAGTTTTAGTTATGCTATTCAAATGGGTCACAATGTATGGAGTCATATTAATGCTGTACAAGAAGCTAATAGACAATACGATAACGGTATTGTGCCTAGAATGCTTGTACAAGAAAAACATGACCGACTTTATTTTAGAGATGTTGTAGATGAAATTTTTGCTACTGACGACAAAGAAAAGGCATTAAAGTTAGTCGACGATCATAGTCGATTTTGGATGGCTATACCCGGTACAAGAGGTGCGATAGGTAAAAAGACTGTAAATGCAAGTACATACTTTGGAGCACTATTTGATGTAAAAGAAACTAAAAATACTGACGAAAAAGAACTAGACGAAACTAAATTAGAGGAACTTGAGGATGAGCAACTTTGAAGACGAAGTAGACAAACTACAGGCGCATTTAGAAGAACTTACACGCAAACACAGAGAGCTTGACGTTGAGCTTGAAGTAGAGTATAATAATATAAACATTACTCCAGAAGTTCGACGTTTAAAAACTATGAAACTATATCTAAAAGATGAAATACATCGTATTCACACAAAACTAGGACAGCTACAATGAAGCGTGATTACGACACAGGCGAAGCAGATAGTATTACGTTCTTTACAGGTGTAGAAGTTGAAAAGACTCCTGCGTTCGGAATGAAGACACTGTTTGTTACTGGTATTCAAGACTACAACGAGATTATGAAGTACTACGAACAAGAAGGTTGCGAACATATTTTCTTTGGTGCTAATCATAGTTATAATCCTATAACATCGGATGAGTTTGAAAACTGGGATCTAATGATTCGTGCGTTTACTGATCAAGGTATCCTTTGTAGTTTAGACATTCCAAGCACTATTAACCTTGAATGGTTTTTAGACGGCGGGCTTGTTGAAAGCAATAGTTTTATTCCACAACTTCGTGTTGTAGTCCCATATGTTGCACAGTGGGGATACAATGCAATGATTAAAGTCGACGACAAAGACTTTAAAGCAAGTAATCCAGGCGTTTGGTGCCATAGCCTGCATGATTTGATGGACCGTAATAAATTTACGGATTGGAGCAAATATGGCCTTGACAAAGTTCTAAAGTGAAAGTATACTTAATATAATGCAAGAACGCTATTACGATTACATGAAACGCAGAATGAGAGAAGAAGACAGAATGGATAAAGCAGAACGCAGTATCTGGGTAACCTTTACAAAAGAAGGTGTACATATGTACCCAGGCGCAGATACTGATCCTAAACTAGCAACCGGCGATTGGGATGACGTATCATTCCTTGGTATTCCACATCGTCATATCTTTCACTTTCGTGTTCGTATTGAAGTATTTCATAACGATCGCGACATTGAGTTCATTCAGTTCAAACGCTGGATGCAACGACTCTATGACGTCGAAGGCGTATTAGAGCTTAACCACAAGAGCTGTGAGATGATCGCAGACGACTTGTACAAAGAAATCGCTGCAAAGTACCCCGGCCGCTTTGTAGAGATCAGCGTAGCTGAAGATAACGAAAATGGCTGTCAAATTATTTACCCAGCATAAAGGAATTAGGTAAATGACTATCAAAAATCCGGTAGTAAATAAAGTGTTTAACGATCTTGACGCTTTTCTCGACTTTTGTCGCTTTGAAGGTCCAGGCTATGTTTATAATGAAAAAGATTTATATAAACGTGATGCCCCTGTATGGATTGCATATCAAAAGTGGCAAAACTGGAAACGAGCAAAAGCTCGGGCAGAAAGTAGGAAAAGATAATGACAATTCATATTGTAGACATTGAGGCAGTAGACACACGTTATACTAAGCAATGGAAAGAACATCTTCCACGGCAACTGCAACGAGCTACAAATGAGAAAGTAAATGTTATTAGTGGTGGAGAAACTCCTCAGGCAACTACGCCTGGGGCGTTTTTAAACTTTGGCGGTACAAACGTTTACAAAAGTAAACAACTAGAAACCATCGGTGAAATGTTCTGCAAAGGACAAGTAGCTGATGGTGACTATTTTTTATACACAGATGCGTGGAACCCTACTGTTATACAACTACGCTATATGGCAGAACTATTAGGCGTTGACATTAATGTCGGCGGTTTATGGCATGCGGGTAGTTATGATCCTCAAGACTTCTTAGGTAGACTTATAGGTGATAAGCCTTGGGTTAGACATGCTGAGATGGCAATGTTTGAATGTTATGATGATAACTTTTTTGCAAGTGACTTCCATATTGATATGTTTACAGATGTATTTGACGAAGATTATGCATTAGACTGGGACAAGATAAATCGTGTAGGATGGCCTATGGAATATCTAAAGAATAGTTTAAACAGTTACAAAGGTATGGAGAAACGTAATCTTATACTCTTTCCACATCGTGTTGCTCCTGAGAAGCAAGTCGATATCTTTAGAGACTTATCAGATCAACTTCCTGAGTACGAGTTTGTAGTATGTCAAGAACGTGAACTTACAAAGAACGAATATCATAACTTGTTAGGTGAGGCTAAACTAGTGTTCTCAGCTAACCTGCAAGAAACACTTGGCATTAGTTGGTACGAAGGTGCATTAGTAGATGCTATTCCTATGGTGCCTGATAGACTGAGCTATAGTGAAATGGCGTTACCAGAGTTTAAGTATCCCAGCAAGTGGACTGAAGACTATAGCACTTATAGAATACATAGATCAGAAGTAGTTTCACAAATACGCAACTATATGGAAAACTTCAACGACTATCTTGTAAGTTTAGAAAAGCAACGTACGAAACTTAACAAAGAATTTTTTAGCGGAGCAGCACTATATGACACAATCAGAGACGAATGAAACTATCACTATCTCTACTACATCCGATAGTGATTATACATTTGATATCGCCGATTTAACAGTTGATACTATTGATATTAGTAGTATTACATCAGGTACTGTTAGTACTATTACACTCGAAGACACACATTGGGCTGACAGTATTACTTGGGAACAAGTTGAGTTTGAAGATAGTATGCCTAGTGTTGCTAAAGTAGAAGATATGTGCAAAGACTATCCGGCACTAGACAAAGCATACGAAAATTTTAAAACAATTTATAAGATGGTTCATCAAGACTGGAAAGGCAAGAACGACAAGGACAAGGAGTTACCTTTTTAATGTTACATACTATTGAAGACTTAATTCGCCGCATTAATACTATGCATGACTTAGCAGTACAAGCACATCGTGTTCGTAACGAGTTTGCTGAAATCTCTTACAAAGAATATGATCATGCAACTTGTAAAGATTTGTTAGAGCAAGTACAAAGTCTTGCATATGGTATTGCACATGATAAAGAAGGCGATGAAATTAAAACTGAAATGGATGAATGGAAAAAATGAAGAAGAAATTTTACAGTTGGAATGATGTTCATGATACAGCTACTAGCATAGCAATGCAAATGTATAAGGACAACTGGCGGCCCGATTATATTGTAGGTTTAAATAGAGGTGGATTACCGCTAAGTGTTATACTAAGTCATCTAACTGACTGTAACCATTATGCATTAGATGTAAGACTGCGAGATGGTGACGGGCAAGGTCCTGAAAGCAACTGTTGGATGGCTGAGGATGCGTTTGGATACGAACATTACAAGATACTAGAACACAATGCAGACATTAGTGCCAGTGCAGGAGAACCTATTTTAAATCTTCCTATTAGCAGAGAAAACATTCTTATTGTAGATGACATCAATGATACTGGTGCTACGTTCAACTGGATTAAACAAGATTGGCAAAGTAGTTGTTTGCCAGATGATCCTAACTGGAATACTGTATGGGGACAGAATGTTCGCTTTGCTGTAATGACTGAAAACTTGAGCAGCGGATTTGGTGAAGTACAATATCACTGGGACGAAGTTAATAAAGTAGAAGAAGATGTATGGTTAGTATATCCATACGAAAAACAAGGAAGATAAGATGAAAGAATATTTTAATTTTAATGGAACAGCAAAGCGCCAAGAATACTGGGCTGTATTAGTTGTTTCTATTCTAGCATATGTAGCAGGATTTATTGCGCTAGAAGGTTCAGGTGGCTTAGGTGCGCTGATTGCAATTGTTGTATTCGTTGCTGCCTTATGGGCTATGATTGCTGTTACAGTAAAGCGTCTGCGTGATGCAGGACTTAACGTATGGTGGATATTAGTTACACTAATTCCATACGTTGGCACAGTCGCAACTATTGCTTTTGGTTGCATCGGATCTAAACAAGGAGATACAGAATGAAAGAACAATTAGTAAAAGCAGCACGAATGCATGCCGAAGGTGAGCTAGAACGTGCAAAAACAAATATTTTGGTTTATATGAATCACAGTGTGGGCATTGGTGAACACAGTGATATTGTAGAAGCTATTCAAGAAGAACTTGATAAAATGGCTTCGGCAACTGATCGTATTGAAATGTTGAAAGAACATTTTGAATGATGTTTTGGAAAAAGAAAAAACCAAAATTAAAATTTTATTGTCAGCTTCCTGAAGTACAAGAAACTTATCCAATTGTTCCATCAAAGGAAGTAAGCTTTTCTTGGCAAAAGGAAGTTGTCAAAAACTATAAGGCTCAGAATGCAGTAGAAGGTACTAAAAGAGCAATTACTAGTTCTGTAAAATGTCCAGGTATTGTACCTTCTATGCGTATGGGGTATATTGTAAAATCATGGTTTGACCTTACAATAATAACTGAAAAAGATGATCCTAAAAAGTTTCAATATTTTTTCAATGATAAAATGTATCGATATCTTGAAGAACGGAACTTCCATAAAGCAAGATTAATTTCGTGGTTTAGTTCAGAAGATAAAGCTCACACTGTTCCTCTTGCTGAAAATGATCTACAAGAATTAATTAAAATATCTACACCGTGGTGGGTTGATGTACCTAAGGGTTATAAATTATTAGTTACTCCTATTACATACGGAGACAGAACAGAGTTTTCATCAGTACACGGAGTTCTAGATCATAGTGCGCAATGGCCTATTAATGTTATTTTAAAATGGCATAAGAGACCAGGCGAAACATTCATACCGGCAGGAACTCCACTTTGTCAACTTATATTAGTTAAAGACGATGAGGTTCCTTACGAAATATCGCCATGGACAGAAAAAAATCTTGATGCAGATTTATATAATGATTTTATGAATCATCATAGTTTTACACCAAAACCAAAAAAATAAGTTGACATTAACCTAAATACATTGTATAATAAATTTAACTACAGGCAATCCACTGCCTTAACATCGGAGAAACATATGAGTAAAAGTGAAGAGATTAAAGCCCGCCTAGTACAGGCAAAGAGCCGTTACTGGGCTGGCGATAATATTAGTGCAGTGTTGCAAGAAGGTGACAAAGAAGCACTTATCGACGAAGCAACTACAGCATTTGAAAGTGTACTAGATGCGCTTGTAATTGATAGATATCAAGATCCTAACAGCAAAGGTACAGCAAAACGTCTTGCTAAAATGTACTACAATGAAATTATGGCAGGACGTTATGACCCTGCACCTACTGCAACAGCATTTCCAAATGATTCAGATGATCGCTATGAAGGTATGTTAGTAGTACGCAGTGAACTTAAAAGTATGTGTTCGCATCATCACCAGCCAGTAGCAGGTATTGCGTATATTGGTATTATTGCCGCTGATAAGTTAATTGGACTTAGCAAATACACACGCATTGCACAATGGTGTGCTCGACGTGGTACACTGCAAGAAGAACTTGCAAATGATATTGCACGTGAGATTCAAGCAGCAACTGACGCAGAACACTTGGGTGTTTACATTCAAGCAACACATGGTTGTTGTGAGAATCGTGGTATTATGGCACACAGTAGTTTAACACAAACTACAGTACTACGTGGTGCATTTAAAGATGACGCAGGTACAAAGAAAGAGTTCTTTGATAACATTAAACTACAACAAGAGTTTAGTTGCTAATGAATCGCTTAATAGCATTTGGGTGTAGTTATACATACGGACATGGACTTGAAGATTGTGTTAAACATGATTTAAGTCCAGGTTCGACCCCTAGCCAATTAGCTTGGCCGAAACTACTAGCTGATAAACTTAATTTAGAATGTCTAAATGAAGGTATCCCAGGTGCAAGCAATAAACAGATATGGCACAAAATAATGAATTATGACTTTGATCCAACAGATATGATTTTTATTCTATGGTCTTCTAATCAAAGACATTGCGTAATTAATGAAGATTTAACAATTGAAAGTATAGGACATTGGTCTAACAGTAAGATTTCTAAAGCATATTTTAAATATTTACACAATGATATTGATCAAAGCATTGATACAAATTTACGCATTAGTCACTGTAACTATTATTTAAATGATAAAGGTATTAAACATTATAATATACTTTTTAAAAAACAGCAAATAGAAAACTTTAATAATACTAAAATATTAGATGTTGATTTTAGAGATTTGAAACATAAGATGCCAAGAGCAGTTGATAAACTACATCCCGGAAAAAAAGCACATGAAACATTTGCAAATAATATATATAAGGAAATAAACTTATGAAACTAAGATATTCAGAAGCATTTTATAGTGTACAAGGCGAAGGCAAGTTTGTAGGAGTACCCAGTGTATTCCTACGCACTTTTGGTTGTAACTTTCGTTGCATGAATTTTGGTACTAACGAAAAACGTAATCGTACAGAATTACACGCTGACGGCATTAGATACAATGCTGAAGTAAAAGATTTAATTGATGCAAAGGTACACGAAACTACAAAAGAGTTTAATGACTTGCCTATTATACACACAGGTTGTGATACATACGCAAGTATCTATCCAGAGTTTAAACACTTTAATAAACAAGCAACTGTAGACGAAGTAGTCGAACACTTGCTATCGCTCACTCCTAACGGTAAGTGGGTACAAGAAAATGGGCAGGACGTCCATCTTATTCTAACAGGCGGTGAGCCGTTGTTGGCGTGGCAACGACTTTATGTTGAACTATTTGAACACCCACGTATGCAGGATCTAAAAAATGTCACATTTGAAACAAACACTACACAACCTTTACATAGCGATTTCTACGACTATCTTAACACTCAAGACAGATTTGAAGTCACATGGAGTTGTTCCCCAAAACTTAGTGTTAGCGGAGAACCTTGGGAAACTGCTATACTCCCTGTTGTTGCTAATCAGTATAACAGTGTTAACGGTAGTGAACTTTATTTTAAGTTTGTTGTCGCTACTCAAGATGATTTTGACGAAGTCAAAAGAGCTGTGGACGCTTACAGAAGTGCCGGGTTACAATGTCCGGTATACCTTATGCCGTTGGGTGGACGCAGTGAAGAATATGCCCTCAATGTTAAAGACGTTGCTGAAGCGTGTATGGCAGAAGGATGGAGATTTACCCCAAGACTCCACATTAGCTTATTCGGAAATGCCTGGGGAACTTAAAGAAAACGAACAATTGCGTAAAGCAATGGAAGCGCCGATTGATTATGAAAGATTAAGGAAACACTTATGAAAGATCCAAAAGTAACTGATCTTGTAAAACAATTTAACAAAGATATAGCGGCGCTTAATAAAACTTGGGCGGCGCTACAAAAACATGGAGTGTATGCTAGAGTAAATATTAAAGGTACTGCTACATATACAGAACCTAAATATATTGAAGTAACTGAGATTACACAGCATGTAGCATATATGAAGGAGGAATCATAATGGGTTGGTGGAATAAAAAAGTAAGAGACTTAACTGGTATCACTGCTAAAGAAGAAGCTCTTGCAGCCGAAGAAGCACGTATTAAAGAAGAAGAAATGAAACTTCTTAAAAAGAAGGATCCTAAAGCATATCATACACGCCGCAAAGAGCCTTGGGTAAATGTACTTGACATGAAAGTCAATAAAGATAATATTCGCAATGGCTTCTTTGAACTTGATTGGAACGAATACTTTATTAAAGAACTAATTGACAACGGATACGGTGTTAAAAACGATCCTGATGAAGAAATTGTAGATCGCTGGTTCCGTGATATTGTATATGGGATGCTTGAAGAAGAAGGCATTGATGCAACAGATAGAGGTGCAGGATATATTAATGTTGTGCCAATTGACAAAGGCAAAAGTGAGATATCATGAAAGTACGCATAGGACCATATCGTAAAAATCGTGCTACAAGAGTTGAAATAGAACCGCACGACACATGGAGCATGGATTGTACACTTGCTATGATTATTCATCCTATGCTTGTACAACTCAAAGCAACAACACATGGATACCCTAGTGATCTTACTGAAGAACGTTGGAACGAAATACTAGATGAAATGATCTGGGCATTTGGACACAAGTCAAAAGAAATGGATGCTGGAGATATGTGTCGTGATAAATGTTCAAACTTTGGTGATCCAGTATGCAAGGCTTGCATAAACGAAACACAAGAACGTCTTACAAATGCATTTACATTGTTTGGCAAATACTACGAAAATTTATGGGATTGATAATACTTGACACAAGCCAGATTCGGTGCTATAGTATTATTATAAATTACACAAAGGCAAACTAATGGCAACTTATATCCTAGTAGATACACTTAATACCTTCTTTCGAGCTCGACATGTTGTACGTGGAGACATTGATACTAAAGTAGGTATGGCATTACATATTACACTTAATAGTGTTAAGAAAGCATGGCAAGACTTTGATGCTGATCATGTTGTGTTTTGTTTAGAAGGTCGTAGCTGGCGTAAAGACTTTTATGAGCCTTACAAACGTAATCGTAAAGAACATAGAGATGCAATGACTCCTGTACAAGCAGAAGAAGATAAAGTGTTCTTTGAAATCTTTGACGAGTTTAAGAATTTTCTATATGAAAAAACTAATTGTACTGTAATACAAAATCCTGTACTAGAAGCAGATGATCTTATTGCTGGCTGGGTACAAAATCATCCTAACGATAATCACGTTATTATTAGCACCGACGGTGACTTTGCACAACTCATTGCGCCTAACTGTAGGCAGTACAATGGGGTAAGTAATACTACTATTACAGTAGAAGGATATTTTGATGACAAAGGCAAGCCCGTGCTGGATAAGAAGACAGGAGAAGCAAAGCCTGCTCCCGATCCTGAATTCATGTTGTTTGAAAAGTGTATGCGTGGCGACACTAGTGACAATGTGTTTAGCGCCTATCCAGGTGTTAGAAAAAAAGGCACAAAAAACAAAGTCGGACTAATCGAAGCATTTGAAGATAAAAATACAAAAGGCTTCAGCTGGAACAATATGATGTTACAGCGTTGGGTAGATCATGAAGGTGCAGAGCATCGTGTGTTAGATGATTACACACGTAATGTTACACTATGTGATTTAACTGCACAACCTGAGCACATTCGTACAGAAATTGATAATGTTATTCAATCAGTTGAAGGTAAAAATATTACACAAGTTGGCATGCGATTAATGAAATTTTGTGCTAAATGGGATATGCAGCGTATTGCAGATCAAGCTGCTTTATATTCTACACCGTTATCTGCGAGGTATATTAAATGAAAGCAAAAACAATCCTAAAAGATAAATTTTGGATCTTAGAAGAAGAAGGAAATAATATCGGAACATTGTCTTGGGGCGATGATAGATATATGTTTTCTAGCAAAAATAAAACATTATTTTTTGAGAATAAAAAAGAGATTAAAAATACCTTTGGGTTAGACATTAGTATTACAGAAGATACTGAACATACAATAGATCCTAATAAAGAGATATATAACTTTTCAACAAGTGTTATACCTTACAATAGCATGTACGATATAAAACGCAAATTGCCTTTATTTACAAAAAGCAATAAAAGTAAGAGTCTTTATTGTGCAGGTTATTATATTATTCGTTTTGAAAAAGGTTGGGTTAAGAGTTTTTGTCCTAAACTAATTACTGTTGAACGATATGAGTATAGAGGGCCATTTAAAACTGAGTTAGAAATGCGGCAGGAGTTATCACGTGTCTAAAATAGAACCATTAAATACTATACCCTTACAACAATTTTTACAACAAGTAAAGTCAGCAGATGCAAGTAGAGCAAAAGAAGTTAAGTTAGAAATTAGTGCAGCAAAAAATCTTGCTTTTGCTTTAGGTATTGTAATGAGCAGAATGCACGGCGACTTAGAAAAACTTGTTGCAGAATCTAAAAATTCTGATGACGAAGTTATACAAATTAATTTAGATGGTGGATCTAAGTTTTAAGTGCGTAGTTAATGTTTTAAAAAGATAAATATATGCGTAGTTAATTAAAAGGATTACGCATATGAGCAGACCAAAGCCGAATATATTATTAGAATATGTAAACAATAAAACTTATAAATGTGAACAAATTTTAGAAGCTAATGCAATTTGGGCAGTATTCTATCAAGGTAAGCCTTTTAATCTTAAAAGTTCTAATGCATTAACAAGTTATCCAGGTCCAAAATATAAGAAAGTTAGTTTTTCAAATCCGGGTCACGCACACAATCTTGCAAAAAAATTAAATGATACGTTTAAAAGTAAAGAGTTTGCAGTATACAAACTTTCTACTGGCGAACTTATAGAATAATGAACTGGAAAGAAACATACACTAAAATATTCTTAAAACAATTAGGCATGGCATTAACTGAACCTAATATAAAACAGTATATGCCTATTTGGTGGCAAAATACTAGAGCAAAAGATGTAGGCGGGTTAAGATTAACCGAAGAAGGCTATCAAATGCTCAGTCAAATAGAAATAGCAGTATATGATGTGCCTTATCCAAAGGATATGCCTCTTACTACTCAGGTAATAATTTTTTTAGATCAATTTATTGATTGTCCGTATTTTTTAACAAACAGAAGTATAACTGTTACAAACGAAAAGAAAGCTGTCGAACTTACTCTTTTTAGCGGAGACTTACGCAAATACGGATTAACAAAAGCACTATCACGTCAGAAAAAAGATGCGAATTGACTTACACGGATATTATATTCATAACGGATGGCAGCAATTTAATCAAAGAATAAATGAAGCTTATTTCTCAGGTTATAAAAAATGTCACGTAATAACCGGACAAGGTGCTATGATGCGTGAGTTACCAATATGGGCAAGCAATCATCCACGTGTACGAGAATGTGTTCAGACAAAACATAATCCTGGAAGTTTTAGTATAAAGTTAAAGAAAAAAGGTTGACTTCTACAGTACTTGTGTTATATTAAGTGTATAGGGTAACATATAAGGAATAGATTATGTCTGAAGCACGTACACTTAGTCCGAGTAAATCAAAAAATGCATTGCGTGTTGCAATGAAAAAGAAACGTCCAATTTTTCTTTGGGGGCCTCCAGGTATTGGTAAATCTGATATTGTAGGACAAATTACAAATAGTTTTACAAATTCACACTTAATCGACATTCGCTTGTCATTATGGGAACCTACAGACATTAAAGGTATTCCGTACTTTGACAGTAACTCAGGTACAATGGTTTGGGGTGCACCTAGCGAACTTCCAACAGAAGAATTTGCGGCGCAGTTCGATCACATTACACTATTCTTAGACGAAATGAATTCGGCAGCGCCTAGTGTACAAGCGGCAGCATACCAGTTGATTCTTAATCGTCGTGTAGGACAATACAAATTACCAGATAATGTTACTATAATTGCCGCAGGTAACCGTGAAGCTGACAAAGGTGTTACATACCGTATGCCTGCTCCGTTAGCTAATCGTTTCATACACATTGAAATGGGTGTTGCATTTGACGACTGGTTTAACTGGGCAGTTGATAATAAAATCAATACCGACGTTGTAGGTTACCTACAGTTTGCAAAACAAGATCTTTACGATTTTGATCCTAAAAGTTCATCACGTTCGTTTGCAACACCTCGTTCATGGTCGTTTGTTAGTGAACTACTAGACGATGAGTTAGATGCAGGTACAACAACAGACTTAGTTGCCGGTGCCGTAGGCGAAGGTCTTGCAGTAAAGTTTATGGCACATCGTAAAGTTGCGTCCAGCATGCCTAACCCAACTGACATCCTTGCTGGTAAAGTTAAAGAACTGAAGACAGACGAAATTAGTGCAAAATATTCTCTTACAGTAAGTCTATGTTATGAATTAAAAGAATCAGCAGATACAAACGATAAAAAGTTTGATTCAAAAGTTAATAACTTCCTACGTTTTGCTATGGATAACTTTGAAACAGAATTAGTTGTTATGGGTATTAAGTTGGCACTTACGCAGTATGCATTGCCGATTGATCCAGACGAAGTAGATTGCTTTGACGAATTCCACGAAAAATATGGTAAGTATATTAAGGCAGCACAATCAGCTTGACAAATGTTATAAATGTGTTATAATAACATTATAAGTAATAAAGGGCAAACAATGTTAGACTTTTTACCATCATACGTAGCAATGCAAATGTCTGCAAAAGATACTCAAACTAAACTAAAACACTGGGCACCTGATCCTGATATCACCGACGATCAACTCGAAACGATGCAGAAAGATGTGCTCGATCGTATCATTACTGCTCGAGTAGGACTGTTATTAAGACATCCATTTTTTGGTAATATGGCAACACGTTTAAAGATTATTGCTGCCGATGACTGGTTGATGACTGCGGCTGTAGACGGTCGTAACTTGTATTTCAACACTCAGTTCTTTAATGCAATGAATAATAAAGAAATTGAGTTTGTTATTGCACACGAAATTTTACATATGGTATTTGATCACTTAGGCAGACGTGAAAGTCGTAATCCTATGCTGTACAATATTGCCGCAGATTACATTGTAAACAATCTACTTGTACGTGATCGAATCGGTACTAAGCCTAGCTTTATCGATTGTTATCAAGACTTCAAATACGAAGGTTGGACATCAGAAGCTGTTTACGACGAACTATTTGATGAAGCTAAAAAGAATGGTGAAGAGTTTGTAAAACAACTAGGAGAAATGTTAGACGAACATTTAGACTTAGAAGGCGAAGACGGCGACGAAGGTAACGGACAGGGCAAAAACGGTAAAGGTCGTCCTAAGTACAGCAAAGCCGAAATGGATCAAATACGTGACGAAGTAAAAGAAGCAATGATTGCTAGTTCTCAAAGTGCCGGAGCAGGTAATACACCTGCAGGTGTACAGCGTATGATTAAAGAGCTTACTGAACCTAAAATGAACTGGCGTGAATTATTACGTCAACAAATACAATCAACTATTAAAAGTGATTATACATTTAGTCGTCCTTCACGTAAAGGCTACCAAAGCGGTGCCATTTTGCCAGGTATGAGTTTTCAAGATACTATTGATATTTGTGTAGCAATTGATATGAGCGGATCAATCGGTAGTAAACAAGGTGAAGACTTCTTAGGCGAAGTTAAAGGCATTATGGACGAATATCAAGATTACAAAATTAAAGTATGGTGCTTTGACACTAAGGTATATAATGAGCAAGACTTTACAGCAGATGACGGTGAAGACTTGTTAGACTACGAAATTATGGGCGGTGGCGGCACCGACTTTGATGCCAACTGGAAGTATATGAAAGAACAAGATATTCAACCCAAAAAGTTCTTGATGTTTACAGACGGTTATGCGTGGGATAGCTGGGGCGACCCAGACTGGTGCGAAACAGTATTTGTTATTCACAGCCACCACGATAAGAATCTCGAAGCACCGTTTGGTGTTACAGCTCACTATGAGGAAGCGGCTTGAAAAAGTTTAAACCTAATATCTATAATGTATTTAATGTAAGGAGAACAGAATTTCCACCTGATACATTTGAATATGCAGAGCTTCCTCTTAATTACAATATGCAATCTGCTATATCTAAATGGATAGATAGTAATCTAAAAAGTAGATACTATGTAGGCAGACATGTAACGCTAAATGACGAAAACTCTATTTCCTATTCTCTAAAAATAGGATTTGAAGAAGCGAAAGAGCTATCATATTTTATGTTAGCTTGTCCACATTTAAAATATAATTAATAAAAAACTAATATATACTATACTAAAGGAGAAAATGTCTATGACAAAAGAAGATCAAGTTCAAGAACCACAAGTTCAAGAACAAGCACCGGCAGCAGATCAAGGTCCAGAATTAACAATTAATGACCTTAATGCACTAAAATCAATTATTGATGTTGCTAGTCAACGTGGTGCTTTTAAACCAAATGAAATGATGACTGTAGGACAAACCTACAGTAAGTTAGAAGCATTTTTAGGTGCTGTTGCACAATCGCAGCCTGCACAAGGAAGTGCTCAAGGAGCGTAATATGATGTTAAAACATACTGGAAGACTAAAAGCCAATCAACGAAAAGTGGTAGTAGCGTACAAAGTTGTGCCCGGAGAACCGGAAAACTGTGTAGTAATAACTACAGAAAATCTTGGTGCTGATCAACACGATACGTTAATGCGTACACTTGAATCTTCATCAGGACAAGAAGCATTTGAATTTGCTACTGTTATGCAACGTACATATTTGCCAGATGGTAGAAATATGCTTGCTGCCTTTCACACACAAGGCAAGATGGTAAAAATGCCAACAAACCAAATAGAAATGACGCCTGATCGTAATAGTGTAATTTTGTTAAGTGAGCTAAATGACATTATAGCTCAACAACGAGGAGTAACAGTTGGAGACCTCGCCATATCTGATGGTTCAGGAACAAAGAAAGCTGCAAGCAAAGAAGTAATTGCAGATCCTGTAACACCAGTAGCGAGTACAGATAACGCTGTACTTTCTGATGACGAAATAGCTGCTAAATATCGTAGCGATGCCGATAGGCTTTTTAAAGAAGCAAAACGGTTACGTGAGCAAGCGGATGAAATATCTCCTACCAAAAAGAAAACGAAAAAGACCGAAGAGAGTGCCTAAAAACAAAAAGAATAATCTCCCTAAGGATGTTATAGATAGCTGGCCTGAAGTATTTAATAATATAGAGATTAATACAGTCCCTATGAAATACCTCAGGTCAGTACTCATATATTTTAAAGACGGTAATGTATGGGATATTGATATGACGAAGCCAAAAAATAAAAATTTAACGTCAGAAGAAATAGAAGATAGTATAGAACAAATATTATACGAATACGACGATCATATAGTTAATGTAGATTTTGAACTAAATGTCGCTAAAGTAAAACATGATATTACTAAAAGAACAAAGTATTTCCTTAAGAAAAGAAAATAATAAATGCGTAAAAGGCATAAATACATGTAGCGCAGCATACCCAGGAGTTACGAGATGGCTTTACGTCTAAGACGAGGAACAGATTCAGAAAGATTATTAATTACACCAGCAGAAGGTGAATTAATATATGCAACAGATACAAAACTACTTTTTGTAGGTGACGGTGTTACAGTAGGTGGTAACGCAGTAGATACTAACACACAAGTTAGTTTAGAAGCAGCATTAGGCGAATTAAGCATTGATAGCTTCGGAGATGTTAATTCAGATAGTACAATTCCAAATGATGGAGATGTATTAGCATATGATGCTAGTTCAGGAGACTGGAGAGCAAGTTCAACCGCGGGTGGCGCAGCAACACTAGGCGAATTAACTGATGCAGATACAACAGGTGTTTTAAACGATGATGTTCTTGTGTATAATAGCGCAACTTCAGCATTTGAAAGAGAAACCTTCCGATTAGAAACATTACGTGATGTTAATTTTACTAACTTAACTAACTCTGTATTAGTATATGATAATGTAGCAGGTACATTTAATCAAGTAGATTCATTAAACAATAATATTGTAGATGCAAACGGTATTACGATATTAGATGCAAACTTAGCCGAATTTAATGGCGCTTTGCGTGGTGATATTCTTTCTGAAGATAGTAGTGTTATACTTTCAGTAGGTATCGGTGATACAGATAGCACTTTATTTGCAAATGTAACAGGCAATGTAACTGGGGACACAAACGGTACACACACAGGTGTAGTAATTGGTAATGTTACTGGTAACGTTGTAGGTGATGTAACAGGAAATGTAACTGGAGACGTTAGTGGTAATGTTGTAGGCGGAGCAAGTTCATCAGTTACGACTGAATCTGTTGTAACTGATTTTATTTCTGCTCCTGATAATTCATTACAATTTACTGGCACAGGTGATATCAATAGACTAGTTTTTAACAGAACAGAGGCAGGCGCACTTGCAGATGACTCGCCGATAGGCCGTTTAACTTTTGCTAAAACAGACTCAACTGGACCAACAACTACAACTATTAGTACATTAGATGTTACAAATGATCACCTGATATATTTCCCACAGCCGGGAGGTTCAGGTAATTCTAGTAATTATTTTAAATTACATTCTAATGGTAAAATGCAAATTAGTGTTCCTGGAGCAATTGGTACAGTACCAACAGCAGGTTTAGAAGTTGGTGGATCAATTAAACCAGGGGTCTATGCAGATGCTAGTGCAAGAGATACAGCTATTACTGCTCCGACAGCCGGAGAAATGGTTTTTGTAACTGATGTTGCAAAGTTCCAAGGGTATGACGGATCTAGTTGGGTTAATTTAAACTAAACACCTAAAACACTTATTAATTTTATTACATTATCCCAAGTTTTTGGAATATTCATTATTAGATGAATACTTCCATTTGCCCAAGCATGTGTTCTATGCACTTTAGTTGTGTCAATATAAATTACATTTCCAGGAGTAATCGGCAATCTTCTTCCGTTTTGTTCCCATTCAAATGCTTCGTCATCTGTATTATCAAAGAATGCACATATTCTAAAACAATCTCTAGTTAAATATTGATGATCTCTATGTGGTGGAAAATATGCTCCTGCGTCTGCTCTAACTAAAAATGTTCTTCCTAAAGGTGAGAAATAATCGCAAAGATCATGAATGCTAGTAAGGTCCTTGTATAACTGTGTAGGATAATTAAAATCAGCTTCCATTACTTTATGTCCTACACGCTTTCTAGCTTCAGGCAAACTTAAACTATCATTACAGTCATCACCTTCTAATCCCCAAAGCATCAATCCATATCTAGGATCAGATTCACCTTCTCTAGGAAGATAATCAACCCATTTGTCGTTATATGGTTCTATCTCACTATTAAATTTGTCTATATCTAAATTAAAGTTCAACTTAGCATAATCACCTAACATTGCTAGTTGCTGTTCGCAATGCATTTGTTCGTCAGTAGGAACAAACATTTTAGAATCGTTTTCGTGCCCACCTATAAAATTGTGCCTAATATATTTTTTAAATCTATCTTCCATTTATTTCTCCAGTAAAGGCGGATTAAGAGTATATCTGCTAAAAGACGTAGAATATCCTTCCATAGTATTATTATAAGTTTCATCCTTTTTCATCAAATGAAATGTTATTGCTATTTTCCAATCGCATCCTTTTTTTCTAAAATCTGTCGGTGCGTGTAATACACTTGTATCTTGTACAATACCACTACACAATTTCCAGGGCAACACTTCTTCTATACTTAATCCTTCGTATATGCTCATAGGTATGTGTTCAGGCATTTCACGTTCCATCCATGCCCAGTCTAGTTTATCGTATTCTATACCTTCGACTCCGTACTGCTCATATGGTAATAATCTAAAGGTATTACTGTAGCCGCTAAAATTAGAAATATGTCTATTTTTCATAAAATGTGTAGCTCTTCCGCGATAACGTTGATTAAAAGTTACATAATCTATTGATACATTATTATGTATTTCTAATGGTAAAATAATGTCTTTGTAAGGACGATAGCCAGGAATATGTGTAACACTGTCTGTATGTAACCCATAAGGTCTAATACTTTTAAACATCTGATCACCGACACTCATAGGATCATTTGAAACTTCGCTGTAAAATACAGTGTCTTCTCCAAAGTGTTCATATACTTTAGACCGTAAAATATCATTTATTACGCTGTAGCGTATAGGGTGCGGAATGTTTACAATATGTCCATTTATTTCCCAGCCAACATTGTTGTACTCTTTATACCAAAAGTCAAGCAACTGTATACGTTCTTGTTCTGTAATAAAGTTATCTATGCTGTAACTAGGCTCGTATTGATCTTTAAAGAACTTAGTGTTAGGATCATGTATAATGTCCATGTTCTTTAGTGTTTCGTCATCAAATGGTTTATTTGCTTTCATATTTTTCATTTATAAACCTCCATTGTGTGTCTCCAAATTCATAAAAACTAATACTTATTGCAACTCGTGTATCTGTTATATTATGTACTGCATGATTCTTAAATGTATTTAACAAGTACCACTCGTTCTCCTGTTGCGTATAGTTACTCTCAAGTACTTTATCACTGCTGTAAACGCTTGTATGAGCGTCTAAACCACCTTTATTAAGTATGTAGTTAATAGCAAACTCACGCCTATCCATATGTATAAGTCCGTTTAATTGCGGATCAATAAACTGTGCAATTATATGAGTTTTTTTAGGAAAAAAGTCTTTTGGAAATATACTCCTTATTTGCTTATCAACTTCATTGGTTACATAATAAGCAATATATCCTCCGACCTTTGCTTTCAGTTGTACATCATTTGTATGCCAGTTTTCTGGTAAGTCTAATTTAGGTAAATTTAATTTCTTATACGTAACTGTGTTCATAATCAAATGCGATCCTATGTAATACCCTTGTCTTCATATCTGCAAATGTCCATCGTTTGTGTATGCTTAACCATTGTTCGCTAATAACAAGATCGCCATCTTCCCAATCGTGATGCATTATATATTTCTCTTGCAAAATATGATTTTTAATATAGTTGTATAGTTCAGGCCATTCCTCATTAGTAGCGCCTTCAACTATATCGAATATTTGTAAAAAAGGAAAGTATAGTCCTGTAAGATTTTCAATATTTGTTCTGACAATTTTTTGTGGATTATTATAAACCACATTATTTTGGAATATTTCACTTGGACTAAAATTACCTACCTTATGTCCGCAAGCGACAGTTATACCATTTACTGTTTGTTTTACATCTTCTGGTAGGTCATTATAGGCAAGAACTTGGTTAATCCAGCTAGTTCTACTACCTTTAGATCCTCTTTCGCTATATAACCAAACAAACGGCCATCTATTTTCTTCTGTAGGATGATGCGTATGCCAATCTAACTCTATTTCGTGCCCAAATAATCCTGGCTCTCCTCTATCATTTAATTCTCCAGTTACTCTTAGCACACCTGGTACGAGACTTAGATTATCTTTTGCTGTAGTGCTTTCGCCTTTATTTGCTTTTACATTACCCATTACACTAGCAATTCTAAGTTCATCTTCTGGTGTAAGGTTTTGGTTTCTAAATATAACCACTAAATGTTTGTTAATATCTCTTGCAACTTGCTTTAGTTCTTCGTCAGACATTGTTTTAATATCTACATCATATTCTTTATGCCACATTTATACATCCCACTAAATTTACTCTATGTTCTTTACTAGCATTTGCTGCACTGTGCATTTTTGTTGTTTCAGTAACATAACCATAGCCGTCATCTGGAATATTATATAAAACACTTTCTTCTATGTAGTAACAATATTCATTTGTAATAATTCCTAATTGACATCTATCTGTCCAGTCTTTATGAGTATTATACACAAATAGAGGTGCTATTCGTAATATTCTTGTTCTTGTTAAATTATTTTCAATTATAAATTTTGACATTTCCCATTCTGGCGGAATTAATAACTGCTTAAAAGATTCATTTTGTTTAGTCCATTCCTCTACATCGTTATCGTCCCAGTGTCGAATATAGAATTTGTCAATATCATAATGTAAATGGTAATCTTCAGTGCCGTCAGTCTGCAAAGTAATTGCATCAAAATGATCTGGTAAGCCTGGCGTCCAGCCTACTTTTTCTACAAGTTCGGCATATTCAGATTTAATTTTTTTTATATCGTATTGTTTATCTAACCTATACATTTAATTCTCCGAATTTTATATCATGTATTCCCATATGAAATACTATACGTTCTTGTGAAGGTGCTTCTACTCCGTGTGGTAATTTTGTGTTAAGTACTGTAAGTGTATCATATACAATACTTTCTTTTGTGCCTTCCTCTACATATAATGCACCTGTATTTTTTGTTACAGGAATAAGAAAACTACATTCACTTTTAACATCCACATGTATAGGAAGATTGCCTCCTTCTAAAACTCTAAAGAAGTTACATCTAAAATCTCGAGGTCGAATACCAAACTCGTTCCAAAGGCTTTTGATTAATTTTAGTAAAGGTCTATCAAAATTATGTATTTCTTGTACAAAGAACTTATTCATTTCTTTACCACCTGTTGCATCACTTACATATTCTGAATATAGTTTATTACTATCAGTCCATTCACTTGTCATATAGGTCTGCCAAAAAGTTGGATTAACTGTAAAATCAGTAGTAATAAAACTATTTTTTACTTTGTTCTTAAACATATAAATCTTCTTGTGTAAGGCAGCTAATAATCAAATGCCAACGTTCAGTGTTGCCATTGTTCCAGGCACTGTGTTTAAACCCTTGATTTAGAAACCAACATTCGCCAATATCCATAAAACACTCTTCACTATTACCTTGCTTGTCTGTATTTTTAAATCCGCAATCGCTGTTAGTTTTTAGTGGAATATGATATCTCACAGCATAATCTGTATTGTAGTCTATGTGAGGCTTGATCGAGCCGCCGGGATGCATAATAGCAATTCTGCATCTAGATTTTTCAGCTATAAAAGTGTTAAGCACTGACTCAAGATATGTTCCGCTAAGTTGTGGCTTGAGTTTGTTATAGTGTCTTTCATCTGGCCTACTTCCGATTTTCTTAGTGTAATCTATATCAACAGAATCTTTATTAAATTCAGTAACTCCGACTTGTTTATAGTGGCCTTTTGTCATACCAGATATGTACTCTGTATATTGTCCGATACTAAATGCACGTTCGAGTGTAGGTGCTTTACTACCTACTACGTCACCGTATCCTCCTTTAATTGTCAAATCGTCAAAAAATACAGATTTACCATCTACAGTTGTATCTTCTAATAATTCAAAGTCTTGAAGTATTTTTTTTGTGTCAAAAGTATAGGTCAGTTTTTTAAATAGTGGAAGTTCTTCTCTACGCTGTCTCATAATTTGGTACTCGCTTTGTATTGCCAACAACTCGGCGCTTCTGGTATGCACACACATTGTTTATCATCATGTAAATGCCATTGTGTGTTTGTTTTTTCTTGTATACTAGTAATTAGCTTGCGAAAGTATCTTGGACTCCTTTCTCGGCTTATAAATGCACTAGCAAATCCTTGTGCTTTACACATAGCCATTTGATGTTCAATCATTAATATAGTATGCTTTAATCCTAAGTGTTTCCGAGAATCTGCATGCCTATATTTAGGATTTTTATAATACTTAGACATTATGCGTATTTCACCAGGTTCATAATATTTAGATCTGTGCCATGCTACACTAAATTCTGCTATATCTTCTTTTACTTTGAAGATACTTATAACTTGAAAATCATTCCAATCTAAATTTTGATAATTTTTACTTAACGGATCAGTTGAACTGAAATTAATTTTAGAAAGATCGTTAATAAGATCTAACCTTTCGTTAGGAGAAAATGATATTAATGATGAATCTGGATATGGAGCAGATACTATCATTTAGAATTGATACCCGTATTTTTCTAAGTCGTCTTTGAACATATTTTGTATAATATTTCTTGTGTTAGTATTATAATATTTTTTATATGTATCCCTAGTTGAGCTATTAGAATGCGACATGCTTATTGATGTGTTAAATAGTTCTTCTAATAATTTAATTTTATTTTTAAGTTCTTCTATTTTTATTACAATATCAATACTATCTTCAATCCAATAATTTGTTGTCCTGGGTGTGCTATACCAGTTGTTAAATATTTCTGGGTTACGTACATTAGTGTAAGAATTATAAGGACTACTCGATTCGTTACTATAATCAATTAGCCAATTTTCAAATCCTAAGTCATAGTAATTAGCCATTGCTATATCATCATTATAGATAGAATTTTGTGTTCCGTCGGGGTTAGTTGGAGTATGTCCTCTTTTCCATATGCTTACTCTGTTTTTTGCATTTTGTCCCATATAATGAAATAAACTTACCATTCTATCATATGGATTTCTTACAAATGTAAAAGTTGTGCCTAAGGTTTTCCAAAGTTGTGTTGCTTCACTAAATGTACAATGCTTATATTTCTTAGGTGCATCAAAGACCAAACCAGTTGATTCTGCCCAGTACAGTAAGCTTGTGCCGCCTGTTCTAGGAATATGGATAAAAGTTACTTTAGGATCAAGAAAGTGTATTGACATCGTTCCAAAACTCTTTAGTTTTTTTACCGTGTATCAGTAAATGCAAGCGTTCCTGATCACTATTGTTTTTAACATCATGTTCATAGTGTATGTTTAAAACCAATGGAACACCAGGAGCATACGGTAGTTTCTTTCCATTATGTGTAAATTCACTACCTTCTGGCCACGTGATACAAATATTAATCGGCTCAAGCCAATTGCGCTGTGGTACGTCAATGTGTGGAGCAATATATCCTCTCGGCTTGATTACTAAAAATCTTACATCATCAATACGTGCTAACGGCAAACTTTTAATCCACTGCATAGTTTTAGGACATTGTTTGCCTACTTCTGTTAGATCTTTTTTGGCTCTTAGACCATATTCCCAGTGACTATTTGTGCTGTTTGCATCAACTCCGTATAGTGTTACTGCATACCAATCTTTGTGACCGTCTTCTGGGCGATGTATAATTAGTTTATCTTTTACATTTAAATATTCTTGTTCAACAACATCAACTGGAACTTTCCAGTTCATATGTACATATTCTACATCACTATCTCTACTGTATTCCGTCATAATAAAATGCTCCTCGCCACAATAGTCTATCTTGCTGTTCGCCGTCTACTTCAGGAAAAGGCTGACGCTTGTGTAGTGCTTGTGTTTGATCAAACAACATCAAGTCTCCTGTTTTCCAATCGTGACTGTATTCATACTTTAGGTAATGTTTGACTAGATAGTCGTATAATTCTTTTTGTTCATCTTTAGGAATGTCATGTAGTCCTGCTACATTTAAGAAAGGAAAATATAATCCTTTTTGTCCTGTTACTGTATGTTCATGTACTAGTTTTTTGTAGGTATACTTCCATCGACCTTCTACACTAAACTCTTGTTTCCTACGCATCATTTCTTGGTATATAGGACCATTACTACGTTTGCGTCCTTGTATGTTGTGCAAGTCTTTTGCTTCATCAGCAGTAACTTGATCTTCGCTTATAGTATATGCCCTATTGTCATTAAGTATTCGAGGCTGTTCTGTACGTGTGATCAAATGCTCAAAGTCGCTTCTATGAAAACTTCTTACATCACTTGTAATCATTAGCATAGTATTTTCAATTGTTTTCTTTACATGATTAGGCAAGTCGTTGTATGCTTCGACACCATTTAAGAATATAGTATCGCATCTATCTTTTGTAGGAACAACACAATACAATGTTACACAGTCCTCAGGATCAAGTGCAAGTGTGCCGTTACAATGCCATTCAAGTTCACCTTGTGGAAATATACCACGCTTGCCTCCTAGTTCAGGCATTGCACGATTTGTTACATATTGTATTTGGTGATAATCAGGATCTTCGTACCAAGCATGATGCTGAGTCTTGTCTCCCCATAGAGCAAGTATTCTAGCATACTCATCTTTTGTAAGTTCTTGGTTGCGTAGTAATACATTTGAATGATAAGCGGTTAGTTTTGCTACATTCTTAATTTGTTCGTCTGTACATTTTTTTAAATCTATATCAAGTTCTTTGTGAATATTCATGATGATCTTTATGATTACCTTCTAACGGCGCTATTAGGTTAATCCAAAAATTGTTTATAGGGCCTTTTAAATCATGTCCAAACAAATTTAATATACCAAATCCAAGATAAGATAACACTACTAGCATTGTATTAATTATAACAGCATCTAAGCCAAAAGTCAAGAAAGAAATAATCCAATGTGCAATAAAAATATATGTTCCGTATTTGTGAAAAAACATAACTCTAGGATTACGTATCAAGTCTATAAGAAATTTACGTGGTATACTATCTACACTCCACAGACTGAATAATATTACATACCAAGGGTGATTCTTTACACTATGCGGATCCTTAGGTGTGTCGGCATATGCATGGTGCATACGATGCACACCGGACCATGTAAGTGCGCTACGTCCGCCGCATAGTAAACCTATATATAGTAACCAAATTTCAACCATCGGACTTGCATTATAAGACTTATGAGAAAAATATCTATGATAGCCAAACGTAATGCCAAAAAGTGCAAGAATCCAGTATGTAATATATCCATATAATAATATCATATTATTCTCCAATTTTCGTAAATATACTTAAACCAATTTTTCTTGTAATGCCAACATCGTTAAAATTACTAGCACTATGAAGATCTAAACTGTCAAAAGAAATAATACTACCAATCTTCCAAGGAAAATAAGCATTTACACTTAATCCTTTAAGCCAGTGACTCTTTAAGTGCGAAAGATACTTCAAATGTATTTCATCTATACCTGCATTGTTTTTATTTTCTACTTCGTTGTAATTAGTTAAGAACTTATTATAATGTACAGAATATCCTGATACATCTTCTTCATTTACAAATTTTGCAGGACCTCCATAATAACTTTGATCAAACACAAAAAATTTTGCTTTATCACAGATGTTGCCTTCAACGTACAATGGAATTACAAATGCTTTATAACATTGTGGATAATCAAAACTATCATCATTATGTATAATATGTGGCTTTTCTACATCAAAAAAATGTGCATCACGTAAATTAAATTCTCCATATAATTGCCTTAACTTATATAGAATATTATTAATAATTCCTTCGTCTTCATCAACCTTCAATACTTTCGGACCAGTAACTTTTTCTACAACATCGTCGCTTGTATTATAAAATTTTAACAAACTATCAATATCATCAGAAGTAACTATATCCCAATGCTGAACAGGGTTACTTTTAGTTCTTTTAATTGCTTCAATTTGTTCTAATGTACGCATTAATATTTACTTTTTGGTATCTTTGAATCAGCACTTGACACACAACTTTTAGTAATACACGTTTGTGGCTCTTTAAACAAGGTAAAGCCTGTCTCTATGTTGCCTAGTGGTGTATCGTGACAACTATAACTCCTTTTGACACTACCGTCAGGCTCCCGTATTATTATTCCGCTGTAGCCAGCATTACAACGCCATCCTTCGAAATTGTTAAAATTAAAGGCATTAAAGCGTTCTGCCTGGTCCATATAGTATTTATTGCCTTCAGAATCTTTTAATTCAACTTGCATATGCCAAGGTATACTTGTATCCAGTTTACCGTCTACTCCTTGGGGTACCTGGAACGATGGCTTTGGACGTTTGGCCCATTTGCGTTTACTTTCTGTATAGGCTCTTTGCGGCATTCCGTTCCAGAGTTTTTTAAGGTGTTCCTCACTATACCCATCCACAACACGGGAGGCCGTTGGATCGGACTGAGGTTTAAGAGTAACATTAATTCCTTGTTCGTGGAAGAACAAGGCGTTTTCCCAGTCCCTCTCAAACCAGTCCGGAACCATAACCATATTGATCGTAACTTGAACATCATGCTCCTGGCAGAAGATTAACTTGTCTGCAAAGTCCTGCATCTTCTCTACTGTATTTAAGTGTTCTGTGTGTAAACTTGCTGTAATACTAGCACGATGAAAAGGTTTTACACGTTCTACATAGTCTTCAAACCATCGCATATTGCGACTACAGTTTGATGTCATATGCACAGAGGTATAATTAGTGTTAGTAACATCATCAGCCAAATGCTGCAAAATATCCAAGTATCCTGGATGAAAAGTAGGCTCGCCGCCAGACAAAGAAAAATGGAAACTATTAAAACTGTTATCACGTGCTTGCCTCTTAATTTCATCTATAGTCGCTAGACACAACTCTGTTGGTCTATGATCTTTTCTATCACTTCTTGCGTAGGGCCAACAGTAGGAGCATTTGTAGTTACAGAATCTTCCGAGCAACCAGCTGACAGTAAACAAGTCTCTATATAAGAGTGTCCGTTGTCCGACGCTAACAATGTCGTCAAACGGGATCTTTGTAAAGTCATAATTACTCCATTTCAAATCTTCATTCATATCTTTATATTAGCACCATTTTAGCATTCTGTCAAGATATTTATAAAAGATAAATACATTATAGGGGAGGACTGAGATGTTTGAATCACACAAAGAACTTAAAAAAGCTGTTATTAGAAGCCAACACGTACAGCGCAACTGGGACTTAACAAAAGATATTCCAGAGGACGATCTAGAGCTTTTAATTCATGCTGCTACAAATTGTCCAAGCAAACAAAATTTTGCTTTTTATAAACTTCATTTTATTACCAATAGAGAAAAAATAGAATCTATTCATGCTCTAACAGAGGGTCTTAGAAACATGAAAGGTGAAATGAGTACTAACAGTCAAACTCTTGCAAATTTATTAGTTGTATTTGAAGATATAGATCCTAGTCCTGAACTTATAGAAAAGTGGAAACTACGTGATCATTCAAATATGGAAACACTAAAAAGAGATCAGCAAACGGCTATCGGTGTAGCTGCTGGTTATTTGAATGTTATTGCAAGTATGCTCGGTTACGGCACAGGCTGCTGTGCTTGCTACGATTACAACGAAGTAAAAGAAAAAATAGGATTTGAAAAAGATCCATTACTTATGATGGGTATAGGATTCAAGGACGAAACACGCAATCGTAGAGAACATCATTTAACAGGCGAAATGATGGGACGTAGAGTAAAAGAGACTATTGAAGTTGTAGTAAGTAGATAATTATAAAGATTCTTTTATAAATTTATCTCTTTTTAATTTTTTACAAACTTGCTCACACCTTGGCAGGGGAGAGTTAGTATTCCACGAACTTATAATCTCATTCCATATGTTGCTAGATATTGCTTCGTCAATACCTACTTCATTTAGATTTATAGTATTTTTATAATCGTGATCATTCAATAACTGTTCAAAATTATCTTTAATTATACCACTTGTATTGTATTCTAGCATTTTACTATTTAAATGACAACAAGGTATTATATTACCTGTATGATTAATAAAAATTCTGTTCTGATCTTTATATTTACAACTTATATAAGATTCTTCTTGAACATTGTCAATCTGTTCTTGCTTAGGCGTTACAGACTTTGTATCTTTTCTATGACTTATAATAGTTTTAAAATCTTTAAAACCTTCAGTCTTTGCTAAATCTTTTGCAGTGTCTAATTGATGTTCGTTATGTTCAAACACAATAAACTGCCAAACAGCCTTGCCTCCAGCAGCAATAAATGCTTTATAATTTTGTTCTACTTTTTTAAAACTTGAACCTTCTCTATATACTTCGCTTAATTCATCACTGCCGTCAATCCCCCATGTCACTCTATGACTATTCGGCAATCTTTCAGCAAGCTCTGCCCACCATTTCGCAGTCCGTAAACTACCGTTAGTAGCAATATTGATATGACAGTTCCATTCTGCAAAATGATCTATTATTTCAAAGAATTGAGGATGAGTAGTAGGTTCGTCTACACTACCACAAAAATTTATTATCTTAATATTAGGAAACTGTTCTTTTTTGAATCGAGTTTTGATAGTTTCTAAATCAATATAACTTTTGTTTAAAATTTTATCTGCTTGATTAGATATAACTCTAAAACAGCCTTTGCATTGTATATTACAAAAACTAGTAAGTTCAATATCAATCCATTCTATAGTATCCATTGACCACATCACAAGACCTCTGTAGGATTTATAGGAGTACCGTTCGGTTCTTGAAATTCTGCATTATCAAAAACTTTCATATCAACATGTCTTGCTAATGTAGTTTTATAATTTTCTAAATGAACACTTTTAGGCGCACATAGGCCACATCCACATGTGTGTTTAGGACACACTACTGTAGGCATAGTGCCGCTAGAAAGTTTTTCTTTCAAATCAGCAATAATTTTTTTGCCTTCACTTATTTTTCCTATAGGTCCTCTTGTCTGATCGAATTTTGCTTGGCAAGTTTGATGATGGAATACACTATCAGTTTGTTGTTCTAGATGTAAGAAGAACCAATTGACACTACAATTCCATCCTTTGAAATTTCTAAAATCTACAAATGTACCTTTACGTTCTTCGCCTTTTGCACTTAAACACATTTCTCTACTGCCGCAACACGGTCTTCCGATAGCCCAGCCATCTTTCTTTTCTACTTTGTGTTTTTCATTTTGTGCTTCTCCTGCTGCACTAAGAGTTGCTGCAACTTCTTTTTCGTCATTTAGTTTGGCATTTTTATATTTCCAATAATTTTTCATATAGTCAAGTTGTTCGTCTGTGTATAAGTGTGAAAAATTACTTCTACTACCTGCTTCTTCACCAATTACTCTAGGAACATATGCAACACCATTTTTATGCAAGAAATCACAAAGTTCTTTACACTCATCAAAATATGCAGCATGAAACATTACATTTACACTTACTGAACAATCATTGTCAGGACCTTGTGTATGAAATTGCATTATGCGATCACGTACTTGTTGTTTTAATTTGTCATCACTTTCAGAATGATAACTTATAGTTGCATGTGATACATGCTTCATTACAGCAGTTGCCATCTTTTCACTCATTGCACCATTAGTAGTAAGCGCAAATCCTGCAATCCACTTATCAGAATATTTTTCTTCATATGTCTTTTGTAAATACTGTAGGAAAGGAATAAAATTAGGATTTACAGTAGGCTCTCCTCCTGTAAAACTTATATTAGTTTCTTTATGATTTCTATGCTCCATGTATGTATCAATATACTCAAATAAGAAATCAGTATTAGCTTTTAATTCATCTAAAGTTGCATGTTTGCTAAAATTGTCATGCCTATGTGCAGGACAGTAAGAACAATCGTAATTGCATCTTCTTCCGACATCCCATGTAACTTGAAAAACATTACCCGTAAGTAAATCTACTGTATCAAAACTCATTAAATATATCCTTCATTTCTGGAAATGTTTCCGCAAAAGTAATTCCACGTTGTTTGTCACATAAGCCTAAAAATTCTTGCATCTCTGGCAAGCGTCTACTCCAGTCTTCACTTTCCATAAAACTAAGTATTCCGTCTAGTCTTTTTATACCATATTCAGCTTGCATAAAATCCTCTTTAGTAACTTTACCCTTGTGCCAGCTAGGAATGCCCAACTCCCAATTTTCTTCCCACCATGGATACCAGGCTTCGTATTTTGCTCTACATTCTTCTTTGAACCATTTAGGTAATACTTTTACGTTTAAATGAGCAGGCCAATATACAAAGTGCTGACTAATGCCGCCAGCGCCAAATGGCCACATATTAATCTTCTTAAACTTTTGTTCTAATTTCCATTGTATAAAGTCTGGCAAGTAATATACATTAAGAGCTTGTACAGCAGCAGCAATAGTAACTTCTACATTATCACTTGTTTGTGTATCCAACAAATGGAACACTTCTTCTTGTCTTGACCACTTGCTAGGATAACGAATGTAGTCGTTCATTTCTTTAATGCTATCTATCGAATAGTGGAAACGAACAAGTTTGAATTCTTTCCATAGATCGAATAAATCCGCTCTCCATTCAACTCCGTTTGAGTTATAACGCAGTTCAAGATCTTTTGCATAGCCCATTTTAATTGCATGTTCGAGTATTTCGTAGTGTTCTTCAATAATTAAACTTTCGCCGCCGGCAAAATATATTTGCTGCATACTAGGCATTTGCTCGTAGAACTGTTTCCAAAATGTAGGATTTTGTTTATGCCAATTATAACTACTGCCATTAGTACTGCCTTTATCTGCCCAGCCCATAATCTCTTTAAGACTTTCGTTTTTAACAGCAGGGAACATTGCTTTCCAGTCTTTGATCCATCCACTACTATCATGTGGGCTACACATTACACAAGCAAGTTGACACTTAGTGCCAAACCGCAAATCAATGTATGCAAGATTAGGCGGAACACTGCCATCCTCATTTGTATCTGCAAGTATTTTATCTATATCAACACGCTTGCTCCAATAATTTGTTTCCCACATACGTTTACTACGATGTCCTGCTGCCTCTTCTTTATAGCATTTTAAACAACTAGGAGGCTTTTCGCCTGCAAGCATTTGCTTACGCACATTTTTCATGTATGTGCTATTCCATGCAGTTTCAAAATCACTTACATTTAGATTGTTGGGCTTACCATCTTCAGTTTTAAGTATTCCAACTTGACCACCATGTTCTTTATCATTAGTAGGACCAACACTACTTGCGTTTGCTGTACAGCATACACGCATACTTCCGTCTGGTCTTGTGCTTAGATGCACCCAAGGTAATAAACAAAATGTGTCTGATATATGTTTCATATGAATTCTATTCTTTTTTTCCAATTGCGTAACTATTTACTGGGCGGAGAAGGTTTGATGTATTAGATACATAACGTTCTTTATTAGGGTACATATCATATAATTCATCTATCATACCTTGCATGTGTGGAAATAGTCTGTCCCAATCAGTTTCCGGTCTTTTAATTTTAAAATATGAATATGCTATATCATAATCGTATGCTGTAGAATCGTTTATCTTTGTACCAATTAAATTTTGAATTTTTTCTAGGTGCGGTATTAGATAATTTAATTTATTTTTGCTACAAAAATCTATAGCTTTATTTTGATCTTCTTTAAAATGCTCGGGCATTCCCATAATATGCATACCAGGTTCTACTGCATAATTAAATCCTTCGCCCGGACGAAAAAACTCTTTTGTTT
>Ga0233438_10000504_pt1 | contig 49502 bp, 39 predicted proteins | sample SI_123_September_FD_182720 | JGI IMG/M metagenome (GOLD analysis project Ga0233438, IMG submission 182720) | Seawater microbial communities from Saanich Inlet, British Columbia, Canada - SI_123_September2016_10_MG | ecosystem: Environmental > Aquatic > Marine > Inlet | place: Canada: British...
GTCGTTTCTTGGAATAAATGCCTTCTTATGTACCTGCCTTTTTCAGTTCGAATTGGAATATTCTGCAAATTGGGATTTACCGAACTCAACCGTCCGGTTGCAGCCACAGTTTGCATGTAACTCGTATGGATTCTTTTGGTATCCTCGGCAATAAGCAATGGCAATGCATCTACGTAGGTCGATTTTAATTTTTTGAGTGAACGATACTCCAAAATTTGATCAAAAATCTCGTGCTTTCCTACCATCTTACTTAAGGTATCTTCGCTCGTAGAATATTGCCCTGTTTTGGTTTTTTTGGCCTTCACATCAATGTCCATCTTTTCAAAAAGAACCTCACCAAGCTGCTTTGGCGAATCCAAATTAAAATCTGAAAATCCAGCCAGCGACTTTATTTCATCTTCTAATGCGACCAAATCTGTTTCCAATTCCTTCGAAAAATCTCCTAATGCTGTTACATCTAAGTTAATTCCTTCTCGTTCCATTTTTTCCAAAACGGGCAGCAATGGCATCTCTATTTCCCAAAACAGTTTTTCAGTCTTTGTTTCATTTAATTTTTCCTCAAAAATTCCTTTCAGCTGAAAAGTTACATCTGCATCTTCACAGGCATATTGAAAAACTTCAGAAGGATCCAAATCCCTCATGTTTTTCTGGTTCCTCCCCTTCTTACCAATTAATGACTCGATAGAAACTGGCTTGTAACCCAAATAAGTTTCGGCCAACAAATCCATGTTGTGACGCATATCTGGTTGAATGAGATAATGAGCAATCATTGTATCAAATAACTTGCCTTTTATTTTCACTCCATAATTTTGAACAACAGCCAAATCATATTTTAAATTGTGAGCAATTTTCTCAATGTTTTCGCTTTCAAATAAATCTTTAAATTCATAAAGAACTGATGTTGCCTCTTCCCTATTTTGAGGAAAAGCAACGTAATAACCTTCTCCTTTTTTGAATGAAAAAGCAAGTCCCACAATTTCGGCTAACAAAGCATCCAACGAGGTTGTTTCTGTATCAAAACAAATTGATTTCTCGGCCATCAATTTATGTATCAACTCCGTTCTTTTTTCTTTTGTATCAATAAGTTGATAGTTGTTCTTCACTGATTCTATCGTCTTAAATTCGACTGCCTCGGCTGTTTGTGGCTCTCCCGAACTTGAGGCAGGCGCAGAAAACATATCCAATTGTCCTTCAGTTTTCGTGTTCTGTATTTCAACACCAAAAGCTCTTTTTGCCAAAGTCCTGAATTCCAATTCGCTGAATAATTCAATGATTTTGTCTTTATCGGGCTCCGACATCATCAAATCTTTTTCATCAAACTCAACAGGAACATCTAAAATGATCGTGGCTAGCTTTTTGGAAAGCAAACCTTGTTCCGCAAAATTTATCACGTTTTCTTTCTGTTTTCCTTTCAAATCTTCTGCATTAGCAATCAAATTTTCAACAGAACCGTATTGTTTTATTAATTTTTTCGCTGTTTTTTCACCAATTCCAGGAATTCCCGGGATATTATCCACTGCATCTCCCCACAACCCCAAAATATCAATCACTTGTTTGGGATGTTCTACTTCAAAATTTTCGCAAATTTCTTTCACACCCAATACTTCAGCTGGTTTTCCCATTCGAGCAGGTTTGTACATAAAAACCTTATCCGTAACCAACTGACCAAAATCCTTATCAGGCGTCATCATGTAAGTTGTAAATCCAGCTTTTTCTGCTTTGACAGAAAGTGTTCCAATCACATCATCAGCCTCGTAACCCTCCTTCATTAAAATAGGTATATGAAAGGCCCGAATTATATCCATAATAATAGGAACAGATTTCTTGATATCCTCGGGAGTTTCTTGTCTATTTGCTTTGTAAGCAGCAAATTCTTGCGTTCGCAAGGTAGCTGCAGGAAAATCAAAAACCACAGCAATGTGTGTTGGTTTGTGATTGTTCAAAATATCTAACAAAGTATTCGTAAAGCCTAATACTGCCGATGTATTCAGTCCTTTTGAATTGATTCTTGGGTTTTTGATAAAAGCATAATAAGCTCTGAAAATCAGCGCATAAGCATCTAATAAATATAATTTCTTTTCTTCTTCCATTTCTTCTTTTTTATTGATGTTTTTCAATCATTTCTCCAATTTCCACAAACTCATTAACTGTAAGTTGTTCGGGTCTTTTGTTCAATATCTCCTCTTCTCTTGTTGCCTCTGGCAAAATTGATTTCAGGGAGTTTCGCAATGTTTTTCTTCTTTGATTAAATCCTAATTTTACAACTTGTTTAAATGTTCTCATGGAAATCCCAATTTCTTGATTCTCTTTTCTTACTAATTTTATTACTCCCGACTGTACTTTTGGTGGCGGATCAAACGCGCCCTCTGGAACGGTGAACAAATATTCGACAGAGTAAAAAGCCTGAATAAATACACTAATAATTCCGTAGTTTTTGTTTCCCGGCTTAGCATTCACTTTTTCCGACACTTCTTTTTGAAACATTCCTACGACTTCAGAAACCAAATCTTTGTTTTCAAAAATTTTATTCAAAATCTGGGAAGAGATGAAATATGGAAAATTTCCAAAAACCTTAAACGACTCTCCATTATTAAGTTTAGACAAGTCCAATTTCAAAAAATCAAAATCTACAACATCCAATTCCGGATAAGTTTCAGCCAGGTAAGATATGGAGTCACCATCCACTTCCACTACACTTAAGTTCTTGTATTTCTTAATTAAATATTTAGTGATTGCACCCATTCCAGGACCTACTTCTATAAATTTCTCAGAACTATCTGCACTTTCCATTGCATTTGCAATATCTTGGCAAACGACCTCATCCTTCAAAAAATGCTGTCCTAAATATTTTTTCGCTTCAACCATTCTATTCTTGTATTGAATTCAATCCTTTTTTTTACTCACTTTCAAACGAATTTAAGGTGAATTTAAGTTCGTAATTTTCGTTTCATTCTCTCACTTCTCAAAAATAAACAGAGTTAATAACTATTCGTACAAATCTCGGAGTTAATTTTCACGATAGTAATTAAAATCCCTTTCATCTACAAATTATTCCTCTTGTCCTTATAAATTCTAAAAAACTGAGTATTTTTATTATTTTTGGTTCAAAATAAAGCTAAAACATGAAAAAAATAACCCTAATCTTAGCATCTGCCTTCCTTTTGGGAAACAGTTTTGCTCAAAAAAACAACATCAAATTCACGGAGTTCGACTTGGATAATGGATTGCATGTGGTGTTGCACAAAGACAATTCTACACCAATAATCGCTGTAAGTGTATTGTACCATGTAGGATCAAAAAATGAAGTGACTGGAAAAACAGGTTACGCTCACTTTTTTGAACATTTGATGTTTGAAGAGTCTGAAAACATTGCACAAGATCAATACGCGAAAATTGTTCAATCTGTAGGAGGAACAATAAATGCTTATACATCGAGCGACCAGACTTACTATCACTGTGTACTTCCTTCTAACCAACTAGAGCTTGGATTATGGATGGAATCTGAAAGAATGATGAACGCAAAAATCACTCAAGCAGGAGTTGACAACCAAAGAGAAGTGGTAAAAGAAGAAAAAAGAACTTCTGACAACCGACCTTATTCAAGTTGGTACATGGAGATTTCGAAAAGAATGTTTGCGGGAACTAACTACGAGTGGACTCCAATTGGTTCTTTTGCTGATTTGAACGCAGCCTCAATTGCAGATTTTCAAAATTTTTACGATACATATTATGTACCAAACAACGCAACTTTGGTAATCACTGGAGACATTGATGAAAAAGCAGCAAAGAAATACATCAAGAAATACTTTAGTTCAATACCTAAAGGATCTGGAGAAATTAACAGACCAAAAGTATCTGATGCTTTACTAACAAAAGCTGTTGTGGATACTGTATACGACAACATTCAATTAGACGCTGTATTCCAAGCATACAAAGTACCTGCACAGGGAACTAAAGATGCTTACGCTCTTGAAATGTTATCTACTATTTTATCAAATGGAAAAAGTTCAAGATTGAATACAGCCTTGAAAGAAGACAAACAAATGGCTTTGCAAGTTGCTGGTTTTTCAATGAACTTCGAAAGTGCTGGTTTCTTTGCAACTTTAGGATTGCCAAACCAAGGATACACAGTTTCTGACATTCAAAAAGGGATTGTGGCGGAAATAGAAAAACTACAAAACGAATTGATTTCAGAAGAAGAATTTCAAAAAATAAAAAACATTTCTGAGTCGAATTTTGTGAGCAGCAACTCTTCTATGAAGGGAATTGCAGAAAGCTTGGCAACTTACCATGTAATGTTTGGAGATGCTGAATTAATCAATACTGAATTGGAAAAATACAGAGCAGTAACGAGAGAAGACATTCAGCGGGTGGCTAAAAAATACTTAGTTAGATCGAATAGTGTTACTCTTTATTATTTACCAAAAAAGTAAGAAGAGCTCTTAGTATCAATTTTAAAAGAAATATAATCATGAAAAACATAATCATATCAATAGCTTCACTACTTGCCATTACTGCTTGTAGCACAAATGAAACTGCTCTTGATCGTAGTATTCGACCAAGTGCTTCTGAAGCAAAAGAATTAAAAATAGGAGAGCATGAAGAGTTCACGCTTGAAAACGGAATGAAGGTATATGTGATAGAAAATCACAAATTACCCACAATTTCTTACAGTTTGTCATTTGACATTGATCCAATTGTAGAAGGTGAAAAAGCTGGATACACTTCAATGGTAGGTGATTTAATGGAAGCTGGAACAAAAAACAGAACCAAAGAAAACCTAAACAAGGAAGTAGATTTTATTGGAGCAAATGTAGGTGCTTACTCGGGAGGAGTTTATGCTTCGGGATTATCAAAATACAACAGTAAATTGATGGATATCTTGGCTGACATTACATTAAACCCAGTATTCCCTGAAGATGAATTAACAAAAAGCATTACCGAAAGCATTACGGCTATCAAATCAAACGCTACCGATGCAGATGCAATAATGGGAGATGTGAAATCTGTAGTTGTATATGGAAAAGGACATCCTTATGGAGAATTTATGAGCGAAACTTCTTTGAAAAACATCGAATTATCTGATGTTCAAGGATATTACAATACATATTTCAAACCAAATAATGCATTACTTACAATTGTAGGAGACATTACTAAAAGTGAAGCTGAAGAGTTGGTTAAAAAACAATTTGGAACCTGGAAAAAAGGAGAAGTACCAACGCATTCATACAACAAACCGGCTGAACCAACTTCACCTCAAGTTTTTGTTGTAAACAAAGAAGGAGCTGTTCAATCTAACATTCAAATAAGCAACATTGCCGAATTAAAATTAGGAGATGCTGATTACGAAGCTGCACAAGTATTCAACCAAATTTTTGGAAGTGGATTTGCAGGAAGATTGTTCCAAAACCTAAGAGAAGACAAAGAATACACTTACGGTGCATACGGAGGAATCAGATCAAATAAATTGATTGGAAACTTCTCTTCTAGTGCAAAAGTGAGAAATGAAGTAACAGATAGTGCTATCGAACAATTCTTGTTTGAAATAAACAGAATAAGAACTGAAGATGTATCGGCAGAGGAATTAAAAAATGCTCAGAACTACATCGCTGGAACTTTCGCTCAATCGCTAGAAAGCCCAAGAACAGTAGCAAGATTTGCTGCTAATATTGACGAATACAAACTAAGCAAAGACTACTTTAAGAACTACTTAAAAAGAATTGATGCAGTGACTGTTGCAGATATTAAAAGAGTGGCAACAAAGTATTTGAAACCAGAAAACATTAACATTATTGTAGTAGGAGATGCTGTAGAAGTTGGAGAAAAACTTGCCAAATTTGGAACAGTAAACTACCTAGACAGAGAAGGAAACAAAACTTCTGCGCCTAGCAAACTGAAAGCTGCTCCAGAAGGAACAACGGCAGAAACTGTAATGAATGACTATATGAAAGCAATTGGTGGAAAAGAAGCTATTGCTAGCATCAAAACTATGACTGGAGACTACTCAATGACTATTCAAGGGATGAATGTTATCATGACTAACAGCTTTAAAGCTCCTAACAAAACTAAATCGGAAATTAAGGTTCCACAAATGGGGAATGCTGTGGTTCAAGCGTCAGCTTTTGACGGTGTAAAAGGAATGCAATCTATGCAAGGACAAACAATGCCTGCAGATGAAAATGCTAACATAGAATCAAATATTGAAGGAAGATTAGTTCCTGAAATGGCTTATGCTGAAAACAAAGTAACTTGTACCCTACTAGGAATAAACAAGCTAAACGGGAAAGATGTTTACGTGATTGAAGCTGTGTACCCAACAGGAAAAAAATTGACTTTGATGTATGATACTCAATCTCATTTAAAACTGAAAGAAATGTTTGTTCAATCTACACCTCAAGGAGATTTCACCATCACTCAAGAATTTGCTGATTACAAAGCAATTAATGGAGTAATGATTCCTCATTCATTGAGTGGACAACAAGGTCCTCAGGTGATGGATATGAAACTCGAAACTGTAGAAGTTAACAAGCCACTGAAAGACGAAATGTTCAAGTTATAAGAACTTAACCCTCATTTAAAAGCCACCTCTCGATAGATTCGAGAAGGTGGCTTTTTTCTTTTGTTAAAAATTTGTATCTTATCGATACACCAAACATCGCTCATCATGCTCCAGCACATTGATCTTAAAAAAATTATTTTCCTTGATATTGAAACAGTTCCTTTAGAATACAATTTCAAAGAATTACCCAAAAGAACTATTGACTTGTGGGATAAAAAAACACGATACATTCAAAAATATCAGGAAATAACTGCAGAAGAGGCATATTCCAAAGCAGGAATTTATGCTGAGTTCGGTAAAATTGTTTGTATTTCTGCTGGGTATTTTGCCCAAGAAAAAGGTCAGTTGAAACTGAGAGTTAAATCATTTTTTGGGAAAGATGAAAAAGAAATACTAATTCAATTTAACTCGTTACTGAACAAAACATTGAAAGAAAACTACATGCTTTGTGCTCACAATGGAAAAGAATTTGATTTCCCATTTATTGGAAGAAGAACATTGATAAATGGTTTACAATTGCCATCGCAATTGGATATTGCCGGTAAAAAACCTTGGGAAATTTTGCACCTCGACACAATGGAGCTATGGAAGTTTGGCGATTACAAACATTTCACATCGCTCGATTTATTGGCACATGTTTTCAATATACCTTCCCCAAAGCAAGATTTGGATGGATCAATGGTTGCCAAAACATACTACGAAGAAAATGATTTGAATAAAATAAAGGAATACTGCCAAAACGATGTGATTACAATTGCTCAATTATTATTGAAATACAAGGGGAAAGAAATTATAGAAAAATCGAACATTGAAAATATTGTGGATTGAAATAAACGGGAAAAGAAACTGAATTGAACTAATTTCCTTGTATTTTTGTTTTTTAAAACATTTTTTATGAGTTTTTGGAAAAGAGTTCGTCTCTACATATTAGGTATTGGCATTGGTTCATTGATGGTATTATTTCTATTTGGAGATCGTGGTTGTGGAGGCTGGTTACCAGGAAACAGGGTCAAAACCTCTATCATGGAATCATTGTTTGAAACCAGTGAGTACACAGATTGCAAATTGACTTGCAATGAATTTACCAAAGAAGAAATTCAGGATATCATTATTAAAGGAACTGTTTTATTTAAAGAAAGTAATACCAAATCCGATCCTAGAGAATACAAATTGGAACATGAAGAAACTTCGCTGACTTTTGCTGTTCCTACCGATTCTGAACTACCAGTTTATATTTTGGATGTATTTGAAAATGAGTGCGCATCTTGCGATACTCTTTCCAAAAAAAGAAACAGAACAGTAAAACTAAATTTCAAAAAAACGAAATGATAAAATGTGTTAAAAGTGTATAAAATAAGTTTCTATCACTTTCATACCTCAATAATTCTTATCACTTTCGCGTATAAAATTGTGCAATGAGCAACACCACAGACAATACAAGCAATAACCCAGAACACGTGGCCATCATTATGGATGGAAACGGACGATGGGCTTACAATCATGGAAAAGATAGATTGTACGGTCACAATACAGGTGTGGGTTCTGTGAGAGAAGTATTAACTGCTGCTCAAAAACACAAAGTTAAATTCTTGACTCTCTATACATTTTCGACAGAAAACTGGAATAGACCTAAGGATGAAGTAGACGGACTAATGAATTTGTTTGCAAAAACGATTGCTGAAGAGATTGAAGAACTGCATGAAAATGGAGTGCGAATTCAATTCATTGGAAACATTGATTTACTGCCTGACTTTGCAAAACAAGCACTTTTTTCTGCTACAGAATATACGAAAAACAACACAGGAATTACGCTAACACTTGCATTAAGTTACAGCTCACGTTGGGAAATCCTGAACGCAACAAAACGAATTGCACAAGAAATAAAAGAAGGAAAACTAAGCGAAGAGGAAGTAAACGAAACATTATTCAGTCGCTACCTGACAACCGCTAATATCCCAGATCCAGAATTAATAATAAGAACCAGCGGAGAATTTAGAATTAGTAATTTTCTATTGTGGCAAATCGCCTATTCCGAATTTTATTTCACCGATACACTTTGGCCTGATTTCAAAGAGAAAGATTTTGAAATGGCTATAAATTCATACCAAAACAGAGAAAGAAGGTTTGGAAAAACAAGTTCTCAAATCAATCAACTTTCTTAATCCATCAGACTAATTTATGAAGTTCATACTCCCATTTATTTTCCTTATTGCCTCTTTTCCAACATTTTTGTTGGGTCAGAATTATTCGTTCTCTACGAACAAAATAAACTACGAAACTCCAAAAAAATATGAAATTGGAGGAATTCTTGTAGATGGAGCCGTGATAACGGATGTTGAAAGAATTATTTCTTACTCGGGACTAAGAAGAGGAAAAGAAATAACTATTCCAGGAAACGACATTTCATCTGCAATCAAAAAATTATGGGAGGTTAATAATTATTCCGACATCAATATTTACGCTGACAAAATTGTGGGAAACACAATTTTTTTAAGAATATCTTTGAAAGAAAGAAGCAGAATGTCACGTTTTCAGCTGAAAGGACTTTCTAATTCTCAGGCAAAATCATTGAAAGAGAATTTGGATTTATACAGCGGAAAACTGATTACCGAAAGCTTACTAGATCAAACTAAATTTATCTGTAAAGATTACTTCGTAGAAAAAGGATATTTGAATACGAAGGTTAACATTACAAGTGTTCCTGATTCAGCAGTGAATAATTCGCAAATTTTGGTGATTAATATCAATAAAGGAAACCGAATTAAGATTAACAAGATTGAAATTGAAGGGAATGACATGATGGAAAAGACAAAGTTTCCTTTGAGTATAATCAAAAAAGAAACTAAAGTTTTTTCTGATTCTAAAATTAAAAGAACCTTTAAAGACACGAAAGAAAAAAGATGGTACAGAGTGTGGAAAAGATCAAAATTTGAGGAAGAAAAATACGAGGCCGAAAAACAACAAATCATCGCTTTATATAACTCAAAAGCATTGAGAGATGCCAAAATCACTTTTGATACGGTGTACCAAAACAATCCTTCGACAATCAATATAAAAGTAAACATCAACGAGGGCGATAAATACTATTTCAGAAATATAAATTGGGTTGGAAACTCAAAATATTCAACCGGAAAACTGGACACAATTCTAGGGATTGACAAAGGAGACGAGTACAACAAAATGAAACTCGAATCCAAACTATTTATGAGTCAATCAGAACTGGACATAAGTTCATTGTACATGGATGAAGGTCATTTGTTTTTCCAGATTACACCAATCGAAAAAACTGTTGAAAACGATTCTATTGATATTGATATCGTGATTTACGAAGGGAAAATTGCTCGAATTGGTACTATTTCTATCAATGGAAATACAAAAACAAACGACCACGTAATACGAAGAGAATTGAGGACGAAGCCCGGAATGATTTTTAGTAGAGCTGACATCATTCGTTCGCAAAGAGAATTGAGCAACTTGGGTTACTTTGACCCGGAAAGAATGGGAGTTAATCCTATTCCTAATCCAGCAGATGGAACTGTGGATATTGAATATACTGTAGCAGAAAAACCATCGGATCAAATAGAACTTTCTGGAGGATGGGGAGGCGGAAGATTCGTAGGATCTTTAGGACTTTCATTTACCAATTTCTCTATGAGAAACTTTTTTGAAAAAGAATCTTGGTCTCCACTACCAACAGGAGATGGACAAAGATTGAGCCTGAGAGGATCTGCAAACATCTTTTTTCAATCATTGAGTTTGTCATTTACTGAGCCATGGCTGGGAGGAAAAAAACCTACCTCTTTCAGTGTAAATGCATATTATTCTCTACAAAAATTAACACAAGCAGACAGAGGCGAACCAGATTCAAGGACTTTTGATGTATTGGGTGCTTCCATTGGTTTAGGAACTCGACTAAAAGTACCAGATGATTTCTTTACATTATATGGAGAACTAGGCTACGAATATTACACATTGAACAATTACAACCTACTTGATGGATTTGACAATGGATTTGCGAACAACCTAAGTTTAACGCTTACTTTATCAAGAAACTCTGTGGATCAACCTATTTACCCAAGAAGTGGTTCTGAACTTACGCTTTCGGTAAAAACCACAGCGCCTTATTCATTGTTTGACGGACGAGAAGACTACAGCGACTTAACGAACCAAGAAAAATTTAAGTGGGTAGAATACAACAAAATTAAATTCGTATCTAAATGGTACACACCACTTTCCAAAGACCGTAAATTAGTATTGCATTCAAGTATTGGATTTGGTTTCTTAAACTCATTTAGTAAAGAGAAGGGAGTTTCACCTTTTGAAAGATTCTTTTATGGAGGAAGTGGACTTACTGGATTTAGACTAGCAGGAAGAGAATACATTGCCTTGAGAGGATACGAAGACAATTCACTTTCTTCGCAAGGAGGAGACGCTTTGATATCTAAGTACAAAGTAGAATTGAGATACCCTATTTCTTTGAATCCAAGTGCAACGGTATTTGCTTTGGCTTTTGGTGAAGCAGGAAACTCTTGGAACAGCTATTCAGAATACAATCCATTTGATGTGAAAAAATCAGCAGGATTTGGAGTTCGATTATTTTTACCAATGTTCGGACTTATTGGTTTGGATTACGGTTGGGGATTAGATCCACTTTCACCTGGAGACTCTGGTTACAGACCATCTCTTCACTCTGCAGGCGTTTTCAAACCTCAAGGACAGTTTCATTTTACGATTGGCATGAATATTGGAGAACTGTAATCAAACTAACATAAAGCTTCACTCTTCCTAAGTTTCCTATATTAGTTTTAAAATATTAAATTTGTCTCACTATTGAAAATTGAACACATGAAAAAAATAGCCATCATAGTAATTGCCACAGCATTTTCGGTTGCAAGTTTTGCACAAAAATATGCTTATGTTGACACAAAATACATTCTAGAAAACATTCCAGAATACATCCAAGCTCAAAAAACATTAGATGATTTATCTGAGAAATGGGAAGAGGACATCAAAGCCAAGCAAACGAACATTCAAAAGAAATTTCAACAATATCAAGCAGAAGAATTATTACTTCCTGCCGAAATGAAAAAGAAAAAACAAGAAGAAATTTTTTCTTTGGAAGATGAATTAGCTAAATTTCAACAAGAAAAATTTGGAGTAGATGGCGAATTATTTCAAAAAAGAAAAGAATTAATAGAACCAATACAGAACAAAGTATACAGCGCCATCAAGGAATTGGCATCTGTTGGGGATTATGATTTTATCTTTGACAAAGCGAATCAAACCAACATTCTTTATGCGAACTCCAAGTTGGACAAAAGCAAAAGAATACTGAAAAACTTAGGATACGATACAAAATAAAAAAAACAATAAAACACTAATACAATAACAATGAAAAAAATAATCGCACTGTTAGCAATTGCTACTCTTGGATTTGCAGGAAATGCCAACTCACAAAAAAAATATGGTCACGTAAATTCACAAGAAGTATTGAAAGAAGTTCCTGGATATTCTGCTTCTGAAAAAGAAATGGAAAGATACAGAAACTCGAAAGTAGCGGATTTGCAAGATTTGCAAAAGAATGTGCAAGGAGCTTACGAAAAGTACATGACTGAGAAAGCAACTTTACCAAAAACTATCCAGAAATCAAGAGAATCTGAAATTCAGGATATGCAATTGGCTGCACAGCAGTTTGAAACAAAAGCTCAAAAGCAAATTGAAGAAAAATACCTAGAATTGATGGAGCCTTTGACTACACAATTGAATGCAGCAATTAAAGATGTAGCTAAAGCAAATGGATTTGCCTACATATTTGACTCTTCGCAAGGAACATTATTATACTTTGATGGTGGAGAAGATTTATCTACATTGATCATCGCACAACTAAAAAAGAATGCTTCGGCTGCACCTGCAGAAACGGAAGAATAAATACAAAACAAACCTTTTATTAAAAACTCTTGCATCGGATACAAGAGTTTTTTTTTGTTTATTTTTGGAGTAAGCAAAGCCTGAACATGTCACAATCCTTAATTTCCACTTCCATAGAATACCTGAAAGGTGTTGGCCCAAAAAGAGCCGAAATTATTAAGAAGGAATTAGGCTTATTCACATTTGAACATTTATTGAACTACTACCCTTTTCGCTACATTGACAGAAGTAAGGTTCATTTGATAAAGGATATAAGTTCTACAGAAATCCATGTTCAGTTAAAAGGAAAAATTACCCGTGTAACCGAGGCAGGAGAAAAAAGAGGAAAACGACTTATCGCCTATCTCCAAGACGAATCTGGCTCGATAGAACTGGTTTGGTTTAAAGGAATAAAATGGGTAAAGCCTAAACTAATCGTTGGGAAAGAATACACGGTATTTGGCAAACCAAGTCAATTCAGTAGTTCATTCAATTTGGTTCATCCAGAATTTGAAGAAAAACAAACCAACTCAACAATACAAGCCAGTCTTCAACCCGTATACAGTTCTACAGAAAAAGCGAATTCATCTGGGCTAAATTCTAAAGGAATTGCAAAATTAACCAAATCGCTTGTTCTTCAAATCAACTCACAAGTACCAGAAACATTGTCGCATGCTGTAACAAGCGAAATGAAGCTGATGCCAAAGGAAAGAGCTTTGCGCGAAATTCATGTTCCGAGTAATGCCGAAAATTTAAAAAAGGCAATCTTTCGGCTAAAATTTGAAGAATTTTTCTTTTTGCAATTGAGGTTACTGAAACAAAAAGTGATTCAAGAACAAAAACTGAGAGGATTTATATTTGATACAATAGGAGAAAGTTTCAATACTTTTTACAAAACAAAACTCCCATTTGAACTTACTGGAGCTCAAAAAAGAGTGGTAAAAGAAATAAGGAATGACATGGGAACTGGCAAGCACATGAATCGCCTACTTCAAGGTGATGTGGGTAGCGGAAAAACCTTGGTTGGTTTATTGTCAATGCTCATTGCCAAAGACAATGGTTTTCAATCTTTGTTGATGGCTCCTACAGAAATATTGGCGACACAGCACTACTCTACCATCGCAAAATACTTGGAAGGGACGGGCGTAACCGTTTCTTTATTAACTGGTTCTTCAAAAACATCTGAACGTAAAATAATTCACGAACAACTCCTATCGGGTGAATTGGATATTTTGATTGGAACTCATGCACTCTTGGAAGACATTGTTCAGTTCAAAAACTTGGGACTTTCTATTATCGATGAACAACATCGTTTTGGAGTAAAACAAAGATCAAAATTATGGAAAAAAAATACGATTCCACCTCATGTATTGGTAATGACTGCTACTCCAATTCCAAGAACATTGGCAATGACAGTATACGGAGATTTGGATATTTCGGTAATTGATGAATTGCCTCCAGGAAGAAAAGAAATATCGACTACTCATAAATTTGACAAAGACAGGTTGTATGTTTTTAAATTTATGGAAAAACAAATAGCCGAAGGCAGACAAGTGTATGTTGTGTACCCACTTATTGAAGAATCTGAACATCTCGATTTTAAAGATTTGATGGACGGCTATGAAAGTATGGCCCGAAGATTTCCTTTGCCAAAATACAAGCTGAGTATAGTTCATGGAAAAATGAAAGCCGCTGACAAAGAATATGAAATGCAGCAATTTGCAAAAGGACACACGCAGATTATGGTAGCTACTACCGTGATAGAGGTTGGTGTAAATGTGCCGAACGCAACTGTGATGGTCATAGAAAGTGCTAACAAATTTGGACTTTCTCAACTTCATCAATTGCGAGGAAGAGTTGGGAGAGGATCGGACAAATCGTATTGTATATTGATGACAGATTACAAACTTTCTGAAACAGCCAGAACAAGAATTGATACAATGGTCCGCTCCAATGATGGTTTTGAAATTGCAGAAGAAGACCTTAAACTGAGAGGACCAGGAGATATTTTGGGAACTCAACAAAGTGGTATTTTAGATTTAAAAATAGGCGATTTAATCAAAGACAACAAATTGGTTGCAACCGCCAGAAATTTGGCCAGCGAAATCCTAAAAAAAGACCCGGGATTAGAGCTACAAGAAAACTATCTAATTCGCCAACAATTAGCCGAACTGATAAGGAAAAAGCCAAACTGGGGAAGAATTTCATAAAAAAAAGCTCCCAATTTCTTGAGAGCTCTTGAATAAAATAAAGTAGATAGCTTATTGTCCTTAACTTCGAGAAAAAGCTCTTTTTTCATCAAATTTTTTTTTGAAAATCATTAACATTCGATAAAACTCAAATTAATGAGCAAAAAAAAGACTTTCATTTCTGAAAGTCTTTTTGTAATGTAGCGAGAAGGAGATTTGAACTCCTGACCTCCGGGTTATGAATCCGGTGCTCTAACCAACTGAGCTACCTCGCCATTTTTTTTTGGTGTGCAAATATAAGAGAATAGTTAATTCTATAAAAAATAAAATCCCAGAATATTTTAAATATAATTAAAATTGAGTTAAAAAACATGTTTAAATGCTGATTTGCAAAGTTTTATACTATTTTTGTGATTTTTATTTTTTAATAAAAAACCTATTGAAATTGATTGAAAAAGCCTTAATTTTATGGTTAAATCAATTAAACCAAACAAAATTGCACCTGTATGAAGTCATTATTTAGCTTTTTTTTACTGCTCACCCTTACCGTTTTTGGTCTGTCGGCACCCCTTTCGGGAACTTACACCATTAATTCTGCTCTTCCAACAGGAGGAACAAATTTTACTTCTTTCAATTCTGCCGAAGATTCTTTAACATTGAACGGAGTTTCTGGCCCAGTCATTTTCTTGGTAAAACAAGGAACATATGCTGAGCAAGTTTCTTTTGGGAACATAACTGGCGCATCAGCTTCAAACACCATTACCTTTAGAGCTGACCCAACAAATACGGCAATTGCAAAAATTGAATTTAACACCGCTACATCGAGTAACAACTATGTAATACAATTTAATAGCGCAAGCCATTTCATTATAGATAGTCTGATTGTATCTTCTAGTTCTAGTACTTACGGAACTCTTATTAATTTTGAAGGAAACAGTACTTTCATAGAACTAAGAAACAACAATTTTGTTGGTAGTTTATCAGGAGGTAGCAGCACAAATTTAGCCCTAATTAACAAAGGATCGGGAACTACAAAAACAATAAATAACCTAGTTGTAAAAAACAATGACTTTCTGGGAGGATCTTATGGCGTATATATTTATGGAGGCTCACAAGGAAGAATGGCTCATTTCGAAATATCAAACAACACAATACTCAAACCCGTTACTGGATTTATCTATTTCAATTATTGTGCTGATGTGCTTGTAGAAAACAATTACTGTGAAGATGATTCTGCTAGAACCGGAAATTTCAATGGATTTTATGCTACCAGAGCTGATTCTGCTGTTCATTTTAGAAAAAATAACATTGTCATCAATTCTACTTCTGGTTATATTTATGGTATTTCTGTTAGCTACCTATTTGGCTCTGCATCTCACTACACCACAATAGAAAACAATATGATTGCGATGCCACTAGCTAGTGTTGGTGGACAATACGGTATAAAAGTTCAGAATTGCATTTACCAAAACATTTATCACAATTCTGTAAAAGTAAATCATACAGGAACTTACTCATATGCTCTGGATATGTCAGGCATAGGGACAAGTACTTATGGTAAAACTAATATAGTAAATAACATTTTCTTTAATGGTCAAGCTAACTATGCTTTCAAGTTCAACAATTATAGCGCTCCAGGCTATATTGATTCATTAGATCACAACATATATTATTCTACTGGTTCTAATCCATTTAGATTTCATTCGACTGATTATGCAAATTTATCCTTGTTTCAAACTGCAACAGGATTAAATGCAAATAGCTTATTTGGTGACCCAGGGTTCACCTCCTCCAAAGACCTTCATTTAGTAGGTACATTGGCTGACAATGCAGGAAATAACACTTTGGGAATTACAATAGATATTGATGGAGATTCTCGTCCTTTTGCGGGTTCTGCATCTGTTGACATTGGAGCAGATGAGTATAGTTTGATTTCTTGCCCTCCTCCTTCGTTACTATCTAGTATTTTAGTAAGAGATGATTCAGTTAATTTAACTTGGACTTCTGGTCCATCTGATGTGTCATGGATACTAGAATATGGAACGACTGGATTTAGCTTAGGATCTGGAATTGTGTTAAACTCATCGAATGATACATTAGGATTTAGTGGACTTTCAGCTTCCACTTGTTATGATGTTTATTTAAGAAGTATCTGTTCCTCCGACACAAGTCTTGTAGTTGGCCCTTTTAACTTTTGTACTCCGTGCGCGCCAGTTTCTGCGCCATATACCAATGATTTTTCTACAATGTCTAATACGGCTCCACCATCTTGTTGGCTAGAAGGGAAAACTATGCTTTCTTCAAGCTCAAAGGTTGTGGAAGGATATTCAGCATGGACGTCAGATGACTTTGCAAACTCTACAAGCTTAGGATATGGGTCTGCAAGATGTGAATTAGGATACACTAACATCAACGATTGGTTAGTTTCTCCTGTAATCGATTTAGGATCGGGATCAGGAACAAATTACCAAGTAGAATTTAAAATTGCTGTAACAGCTCCAAATGCCACTACTGCTCCAATGGGAGGAGCAATTGCATTGGATGACAAAATTGTATTTTTAATCTCAACTGACTATGGTACAACTTGGTCTGACACCAATATTTTGAGACAATGGGATACATCAGATTTACCAGTACCAACTGGCGAATATTTCTCATATGACCTAACTGCTGCTGGATATACAGGAGCTGTGAGATTTGCTTTCTATACACAATCTACCATCAACAATGTTAGAAACGAGGTGCACATCGATGATTTCAAAGTGGATGCAGTACCAACTTGTCCAGAACCTTCCTTGTTCACCTTCAACTCGAGCACAACAACTTCAGCGTCTTTTGGTTGGACGAATGGAGCTAATGACGTTTCTTGGATACTGGAGCACGGAACTGTAGGCTTTACTCCTGGAAATGGAACATCCACTTCAATTTCTACTTCCGGAACAGGAAACATTAATGGATTAAACGGAAGTAGTCTTTATGACATTTATTTAAAAAGTATTTGCGGAGCTGGAGACACAAGCAGACTTGTTGGGCCTATTAAATTTCAAACCCAGTGTATTCCTCAAACTGACTTCTGTGAAAACTTTGAAGCAGTTGTAAACTCCAACAACCTCCCTGTTTGTTGGTCTACTTTCACGAACTCTACTACTGTAGGAGCTGGGATAGCCAGTGATTTTTCTGCAAGTAATTCTTATTCAGGAATCGGTCACCTGTTAGCTGCCAACAGCACGGATCTAACCTCTGTATTTATGATTGGATCTCCTGAAATATCCAACTTAGCTTCGGGAACGCACAGAGCTAATTTCTGGGTAAAAACATCCTCTACTTCAGCAGTTAGCCAATTGATAATAGGAACCACATCAAACATTGCGAACCCTGCCAATTTTGTTCCATTGGATACTATTAATCTATCTACTGGATACACAAATTATAAAATCGATTTTAATAACTACACAGGCACTAACGACCAAATTGCTTGGTTGTGGATACCAGGAGGAGTTAACAACAGACTTTACTTTGATGAATTTTGTTGGGAACTAATTCCTTCTTGTGAAAAACCAGTATTAGCTTCAGTATTAAATAGTGGAATTGACCCAACAAGTATCGATTTGGGATGGACAAACCTTAGTTCTCAAGTAAACTACCTTATTTCTTACGGAAATGCTGGATATATTCCTGGTGTAGGTACAGAACTTGGAAACTCAACTACCACGAATAACTTTACAACAATTACTGGATTAAATCCAGTAACTAATTATTGCTTTTGGGTAAGATCTGTTTGTAGCAATGGAGATACAAGCCTTTGGGAAGGACCTCTATGTGGAGTGACTGGTTGCCCTGCATCTTTTGGAACACCATTCCTCGAAAACTTTAGTAGCTATATTCCTCAATGCTGGGAAGAGAAACAAGGAAGATTAGGAAGTTCTGGAACAGTATTTTCATCAGCTACTTCATCCAACTGGAGCGAAAGAGCCTTTGGAAACAGTGGTGTAAACCAAGGAGCACAAATTCAGTTATATGGAACTGGATCTGACGAATGGTTCATTTCACCTTCTATTGATTTAGGAAATGATCCAAACAAAATGCACTTTATTGAGTTTGATTATGCATTAACTGACCCAACAAATAACAGCTTAGGAATTTTAGCTTCTGATGATTCAGTTGTATTTGTTGTCTCTTATGACGATGGTGCAACATGGAGTTTATCCAACGCATTAGAAACATGGACTAGCACATCTACAGTATCTGCTGGAACGAATCCTTTCATTCAAATTCTTAGAAACAAAACTGGACTAGTAAAATTTGGTTTTTACGGTGCTTCATCTATTTCTAATAACTATGCCAGATTTCATATTGACAACTTTTCTGTAAGAGACACTGTATTTCAAGATATCGCTGAAAATGAATGGAATAAAACATTCAAGGTATTCCCTAATCCAACGCAAGGATTGGTTCAATTAGTGAACGAAGGAAACGCCAACAACTATGCAATCACTGTACTTGACATTCAAGGTAGAGTTGTATTCCAGAATGAAATTTACATGAATACAAATGAAACTCATCAGTTTGATTTGACTAAAGTTGCTAAAGGAATGTATTCTGTGCGAATCATAAGCGACAACAAACTAGAACAACACAGAATTGTAGTTCAATAATTCTATCTAAAATAATATAAAAAAGGAGAGCTAAAGCTCTCCTTTTTTTTTTGCTCTCAGCCCAATATCTGTTGTCCATAATAGTTGTACTTTTATAATATCCAACAAACAAAACAATGAACTATCTCGCTCACCAATTTTTATCTGGCACTAACAAAACAATAAGAATTGGTAACTTTTTGGGCGATTTCATGAAAGGCAAAGATCTCGAGGATTTCCCTGAGAACATTCAGCTAGGGATTTCACTACATCGTATTATTGATGAATTTACAGACACTCACCCAGTTGTGGAAAGAAGTAAAAAAATGCTCCATCCCAGACAAGGAAAATACTCCTCTGTACTACTGGATGTGTATTACGACTATTTTCTTGCCAAAAATTGGGATCGATTTTCAACTCGTTCTCTAGAAGAGTTTGCAGCATCAGTTTATGATGACTTTTGGGAGCTTAGAGAGTTTTTTCCTCAAAAGGTAATTGATTTTCTTCCAGCCATGAGAGAAAATGATTGGTTTAGTAATTACAGGTCGTATTGGGGAATAAACAAAGCCCTTGAAAGCATAGGAAGAAGAGCAAAATACTCCAATACCATTCAAGATGCATTGATAGATTTAAAAGAGCTTGAAACAGAGTTGGAATCAGATTTCCTGATATTTATGCCAGAATTGAAACAAAAATGTGACGATTTTTTAAACGAAAATAAGATGCGACTAAGAGATTAATACCGCATCGCTTATCATTCATGCATGAATAACTATTTAATAGAAAGATATCTGCCTTTGGATGAGTTGTGACAGTAAAAAGTCAAAATAAAAAATACGCACTATTTCTTACAATTAGATTCAACTTTCTTTAATTTTAACCAAACAAACCAAACTATGGATTTTATTAAAAAAGAAACAACCGATGGAGTTGGAATTATAACCCTGAACAGACCTGAAGTTTACAATAGTTTTCATATACCTATGGCCAAGGAAGTACAGTCTGCACTGGATGAATTTGAACAAGATGAATCAATCAGAGCGATTATTCTTACTGCCGAAGGCAAAGGTTTTTGTGCGGGTCAAGATTTGAAGGAAGCAACGAAAGAAGGAGGTCCTTCTATTGGTGAAATTGTAGAAACCACTTACAATCCTATCATTCATAAATTAAGAAATATAGAAAAACCAATTATCGGAGCTATAAATGGTGTGGCAGCAGGTGCGGGTGCAAATATCGCTTTGGCTTGTGACATCACTTTTGCCAGCAATAAGGCTAGTTTTATTCAATCATTCAGCAGTATTGGGTTAATTCCAGATAGTGGAGGAACCTTCTTTTTACCTAGACTAATTGGAATGCAACGTGCTGCAGCTCACATGTTTTTGGCAGATAAATTTTCGGCTGAAAAAGCAAAAGAGATTGGAATGATTTACGAAGTAGTAGAACACGATGAACTGATGAGTAAGTGTTTAGAATTTGCAAAACAATTAGCAAAAAGACCTACAAGAGGAATTGGACTAACTAAAAGAGCTTTGAACTTAGCTCTCACTAATGATTTAACAACACAGCTAGGTGTAGAGAAAGAATTACAAATAGAAGCAGCAAACACCTATGACAATAAAGAAGGAATTGCTGCCTTTTTGGAGAAAAGAAACCCTGAGTTTAAGGGAAAGTAAGGGTTGCTGGGAGAAAAGAAATGAGAGAAAAGCATTGGGAGTAGAGAATTGAAAAGGAAGCAAATACAAAGGAGAATAGGTTTTATGAGCAATGATTAGAAGCACTAAAAACAAGTGAATCTAAAACCTGTAACTTGTATCTAGCAACAAAATAAAACGAAAATAACACTACAAATATGAATATAGGAATAATAGGAGCTGGATCGATGGGATCGGGAATCGCGCAAGTAGCAGCAACTGCCGGGGAAGAAGTTATGGTATTCGACACCAATTCATCGGCCATTGATAAAGCTGGAGCAAGCCTAAACAAAGTTTTTGCCCGATTGGTTGAAAAAAACAAATACACACAAGAAGAAGCGGATGATATCCTGGGTAGAATCACCTTTGTAGACTCCCTGGAATTACTTGAAAATTCAGATTTGATTATCGAAGCTATCATAGAAAATTTAGACATAAAACAATCTGTATTCACCCAATTGGAAGAAATAGTTTCTGAGGATTGTATAATTGCTTCTAACACTTCTTCTTTGTCTATTGCTTCTATTTCTTCTGCTTGTAAGCATCCAGAGAGAGTAATTGGGATTCACTTTTTTAACCCTGCTCCATTAATGAAATTGGTAGAAATAATACCAAGTATCACAACAAATGAAGCCGTAACCAAGAAAGCAAAAGCTACCATCGACAGCTGGAAGAAAGTAACAGCTTTGGTCAAGGATACTCCTGGATTTATTGTAAATCGAGTGGCTCGTCCTTTCTACGGAGAAGCGCTAAGAATATACGAAGAGGGAGTAGCAGATTTTGTAACAATTGACGCTGCAATGAAAGAAGTTGGAGGATTTAGAATGGGCCCTTTTGAATTGATGGATTACATTGGAAACGATGTAAATTACACAGTAACAGAAACTGTGTTCACCTCATTTTATTTTGATCCAAGATACAAACCTTCTTTTACCCAAAAAAGGTTTGCCGAAGCAGGATTGCTAGGAAGAAAATCAGGAAAAGGATTTTACGACTACAGCGAACAAGCCATTTCACCAAAACCAAGCGAAGACAAAGAATTAAAACAAGCTATATTCGATCGGATTTTAGCAATGTTGATCAATGAAGCGGTGGACGCTGTTTTCTGGCAAGTTGCTAGCGCAGAGGATATTGATCTAGCCATGAGGTTTGGAACCAACTACCCAAAAGGACTGCTAGCATGGTGTGATGAAATTGGCGCAAACAAACCACTTTCTATTTTAGAAAACCTGTATCAGACCTATGGTGAAGACAGATACAGACCAAGCAGCTTGCTGAGAAAAATGGCAAAAGAAAATGCTTCGTTTTTTTAATCACTTTTATTTTTTGAGTAACTGAAACTTTTATATATTTGCAAACCTTAAAGGAGAGGTGGCAGAGTGGTAATGCAGCAGATTGCTAATCTGTCGACCTTAACTGGTCGCCAGGGTTCGAGTCCCTGTCTCTCCGCAAAAACCCTTATAATCATTTGATTGTAAGGGTTTTGTTTTTATGGTTGACAGTATAGTTGACAGAAGTAAGGTTTTTAAGTCCTTTATTTTAGTAAGATTAAGTCAAAAAACATCAATCTTGTTTTTAACTCTGGAAGGTCTGTTCTTTTGGTATATTCCTTTTCTTGTTCCTCTGTATTGAATAGAAAGGTAAAACCATTGTTTTGATAATACTTTATTGCTTGTGGTGTGTTGTAAGAATCCACTACAACATACTACATCCTGTTTTATTATTTTCATCAATAAACCAAGATTTGATAAAATCCATTAATTGTTTCCCTGTTTTTTCTTCATCTCCAATTTTTCTATAACCTTTATTAACTCCCAAACTTCCTATTAATAACGCTGGATAACTATTACTTGTTTTAACTCTTGGTATTGTTTTGTTAACTTTCTTTTTTATTCCCCCCGTAAGATGAGTAGTTTTTTGTGTAAAACCTTACATCAATACAGGAGTTTGTTCGGCTTGAGGTTAGCACATCAAACGTCAAAACTCCGGTTGGGCTGATTGCTACATTAGAAAAAACTGAAGTATCGAATGATATGACGTAAAAGTCAAGATTCGCCAGCGGTATTACTTGCAATCCATTGTTCGTGAATTGAGTAGAATAATAATTATACATATTTATTGAATTCCCCGTGCTTGCTGGAGATACATCTATGAAAGGCGAAGGAGGAATAATTTCTCTTCTTCCACTCAATATTTGACCGCCTGGATCAGTATAAAGCACATTCAAATAGCCCGTTGTATCGTCTGATCGTGTGTTCGGATTAGATTTTAAAAGAACTTCTCCATTAGTAAAAATCGTATCATTTATATTAGTTGGACTTTCTGTTGTTCCTTCTTTGTACCAATCGTGATCTTTTAAACCATTAACAAGAATAATGGCTGTGTCATTTCCTTCAATAATAAAAATGGTGTCATTTAAAAAATAAGCAGAATCAATTCTTTCATCTAATGTATCACCAATTTTGGCTAATTCGCCAGTAGTTAGTCCTATAAAATAATTCTTATTAACTGTGTCAAGATACATATCTCCTTCAAACGCAGATTTTGCCGATTGTATAGTAACAATTTGGGCTGGAGTATAATATTGAGTTAGTAAGGATGAAAAAGAAAATACAAAAGTGAAAAGTAAAACTAGTCTAATACCTTTACTTAAAATCAAATTTGGGATTGATAGATTCATTTGTGCTAGTTTAAAAAAATAATGTTTCTCAGGATAATATTAGTACAATTATGAGGATTCAAGGACTGTTGAATCTTTATTTTATTAATTAGCAAGAAAATTATATAAACAAAAGTTGATGTATTTCTCACCATTCATAAGAATTATTAAGCTCAATTAGTAAATCATTGGCCTAATTCGTAATCTGGAATTGCTCCACTTTTGGAAGCGACAAATCCAGCTACTTTATTAGCAAAAGTAGCAGCTAATTTTACATCTTTTGATTTAAAATAAACAGAACAAAAAGCCGCAGAAAAAGAATCACCTGCTCCAATAGTGTCCTTGACAACAATAGGTTGAGAAGGCACCGAAACAAATTTACATTTCTCAAATACCAAACAACCTTCTGCCCCTTTGGTTATAATTATCACTGATATGTTCGAATACTTTTCGGAGAGAGCTTCTGAAAGTAATTCTAGGCTTAGTTTTTTACCAAAAATTAGATCCGAAACAATATCTGCTTCTTCATCATTTAATTTTAAAATTGTACAGTTATTAAACGAAAAATCTAACACCTCATGAGAGTAGAAGTTTTGTCTTAAATTAATGTCACAAAAAATAAATTCGAAATTAAATTGACTAAGAATTTGCCTTAGACAATCCCTACTCACTATGCTCCTCTGGGCTAAAGTTCCAAAATATAAGGCTTTGTATTCACTTATTTTATTTATATCTATTTGATTGAAATTAATGTAGTCATATGCCACTTCACTTTTGATAAAATAGGATGGCTGTCCATTCGTGACTTCAACATTTACAACACCTGTAGGATTGTTTTTTACTACCTGAAGCAAATCCGTATCAACATTTAACTTCTTTATCGCTTCAAGGCTTTTACGGCCTAACTCGTCATTTCCATAGGCAGATAAGATGCCCGAAGAAATTCCATTTTTAAAACTATGCGAAGCAAAATTTAAAGGCGCTCCACCCAAATGATAATTCCCGTCAATTACATCCCAAAGAACCTCTCCAAAAGCTATGATTTTCATTAGTAGATCTCTTTTAAATTTTCTTTAATAAAGAGAGTAAAAACTCCAGCAAGAGATAAACAAATTCCTGCTAATACAATTACATTTACCGGATTGTTCCCCAGTAAGTCATATAAAAAATATTGCATTGAAAAAATTTGAATAATCATTGGAATTACAATAAACATGTTGAAAATACCCATATAAACCCCCGTTTTATTTGGAGGTAATGAACTAGCTAACAATTTATACGGAATTGCCAACATGGACGCCCATGCAACTCCCAATCCGAATGAAACTAAATAGATTTGGGAAACCTCAATTACTCCATCGCCAAAAGGATTTCCGAATGAAAATAGTTGTTGGGTATAATCCAAATAAGGTAAAAACAATAAGCTTAAACCACCTAAAAGCAAACTGATAAAGTGTACATTTTTAGCACCTACTCTTGTTGCCAAAGGTACTAATAGAAAAGCAACCGAAAAACAAACTATGTTATACGTTCCGTTAATATTTCCGGTTAAAACTTGGGCTTGTGCAAAAAAATCTGATTCAGCATCTATAGTTCCGAAAAGGGATTTTGACAATGCCAATGTAATGTATTGCCAATAACAGAACATCCCAAACCAAGTAAGAAATTGAACTGGAATAAGCTGTTTCATTGTACTAGGCATTTTCACAAAAGCTATTTTGATATCCTCAAAAGTTCGAACCAAAACATTACCTTTTTCCTTGTCCTCTTTAATTTGTAATAATTCTTCCTCTGTGGGCGGATATTCTTTTGTGGTTAACACTGAAAACAGAATAGTAGCTATAGAAGCAAATGCTCCTATACCAAAAGCCCAATAAGTAAAAACTGGAATTCCATTATCCATTTTGTCTTGAAGAGTAAGAAAGCCTAGAGACACTATAATTGCTGGGGCAAAATTTGCCAATGTAGTTCCTAATCCCGTGAAAAAACTTTGCATCAAAAATCCCAGAGAATGTTGCTTTTTTGGCAACATGTCCGTGATAAAAGCTCTGTATGGCTCCATAGCAATATTGTTTGCTGCATCTAATATCCACAAAAGACCTGCCGCCATCCAAATAGAGGAAGAAAAAGGCATAAAAATGAGTGCAAGACTTGCTAAAATAGCACCAGCCAAGAAAAAAGGTTTTCTTCTACCAAAACGAGGAGACCAAGTACCATCGCTCACTGCACCAATAATAGGTTGAACAACTAACCCTGTTACAGGACCTGCCAACCATAATATGGCTAAATTTTCTGGATCAGCTCCCAAATATGAATAGATGGCACTCATATTACTTTGCTGTAAACCAAAACTGAATTGAATTCCGAAAAATCCGAAATTCATACTCATGATACTGGCAAAACTCATTTTGGGTTTGTTCTTTCTCATTTTTTAAGGTTTAAAATAATTAGTGTTTAACAATTGATCAGAATAGGAAATCTCCATTTTCATTGTAATCAAGTCAATATCTATCTCGGACCACTGCTTGTCCTTTCTCCATCTCATATTAAGATGCCCTTCCTCACCCTTCATCATATAAAATTTTCCGTTAAATGAGGGATGTGAATTTCTCAATTGAATTAATGAAAGTAAAGATTGGACTACCTTTTTACTCGTCATTTGTTCGATTTGATCAAAATCAAAGTACGGTCGATTTATATCTCTTCCAACTTTGGTATTTTCCAACAAATCCATATCATTTTCTGCGGCTAGCAATCCGCCATAATAAACTTGAGGAATTCCAGGACAGAAAAATTGAATGGCTCTTGCAATTAAATAAAGGTTATCATTTTTACCAAGTGCATCATAAAAAGAACAATTAACTTGATAAATATCCAAATTGGATGCGGCATTACCTGTTGCTTTTTTACTCGTGTTATTTGAATTGATATGAATTTTTTCAACCAATTCATCTATTTCAGAATCTGATAGCATTCCTGGTTTATCATCTAATGAAGCGACATCAGCTACTCCTATTCCATCATGAGTATCAAGTACTGTAATGCAGTTTCTTGGGCTTATAGCCAACCATTGCTTTAATCGAATTGCATTTTTAGAATATAACGTATATAAAATCAAAGGAGGCAAAGCAAAGTCATATATAAAGTCAACTCTTTTTGCTATTTCTATTTGTGTTTCATAATGAGTATGAATTTCTGCTAGTGCTTTTATCCCATAAGAATTAATCGTTCCAGTCAATTCAGAAATATAATTCAAGGTTTCTTCAAGCATAAAGCAAGAAGTACCAGGTTTCTTTATACAAAATCCTATTGCGTCCAATCGAATCATTTTAACACCCGATTTTGAAAATGTTTGAACAATAGAATTAATGTAATTTTTTCCTAAACTTGATTGAATGTCAATATCAATTTGATTTTCACTAAAAGTCGTCCAAAATTCGTGATTCTCGCCATTATCTAGTTTTCTAAGAGTAAATGGACTTGTTGGTCTTGGCCTAAATATTTTTTGTATTTCTTGGTCTGTAGTTCCATTAGGAAAAACTTTATTCTTAGTTAAAAACAAATCGAAATATGGTGATTTTGATCCAAATTCTTGAACTGATTTAAACTCTTTTGATTTATCCGATATGTGATTTACGATTAAATCTACAGTTAAATCAAAATCTTTTGAAAGATTATTGACGTCCGCCCAGCTACCTAACCTAGGGTCTACTTCTGTATGATTAATAGGGTCATAACCTGCGTCAGCGCCATCAATAGGAGAAAAAAATGGTAAAAGATGAATTCCTTTGATATAAGGCTGAAATTGCTTTTTTAAAAATGAATGAAAATCAGGAATAGTCCCTTTTCCAAACCGATCTATGTAGCTTATTAATTGAATGTTATTTTTCACAGCACAAAATTGAGTTAATAAAAAGGCAGTCTATAAATAAACTGCCTTTCAATCAATAATTAAAATATTCTTTAATTAAAAAGATTAAGTTTTAGAAATTAAAGTTAATTCCTCCTCTTATTGTTCTACCTGCAATTGATCTTGCTCTAACGTAGTTAACTTGTCCTTCAGTAATCATACCTTCTTCAGATTCAGTGATTCCAATTGAATTGGTTAAGTTATTTACACTTAAAGTTAATCTCAATCTTGGTGCAATTTGAATAAATCCTGTAACGTTTAAGTAAGCATAAGCTGGCATAACTAACTGATTGTCATCTTGAGCAAATGCTTTACTCTGTCCAAACAAACTAACATTTAAACTATGACCTCCTTCGAAGGTATAAGATGGCATTAAACTGTATGTCACAGCTGGTTGTCTTCTTGGAACATTACCAATGTTTGTTTTACTATCATTATCCACTAATTCAGCATCAACGAAGGTTAAAGAACCTCTTACATCAAAATTCTTGATACTAACAGAAGTCTCAATTTCTAACCCTAAAGAACGATAATCATTACTCAATACTCGCTGAGTTGTAGCTTCTACACCTGCTTCTTCCTGAGTGTTAGCATAAAAAGCAGTTACAAATAAACCTGCATTTTTGAATCTCTTCTTATATCCAAGTTCAGCTTGTGCTAAAGAATTTTTAGGAGCTTGGTTTTCTAAATATGGACCTCCTTGGTGCCATGTAGCTCTTTCTCCATTTCCTACATAACCTTGACTATATCTACCAAACACAGCACTTGTTTTATTTAATAAATAGTTAGCACCTATAGAATATGATACGTAGTCATAATCATAATTTACTACTTTGGCGTTTGTATTATCTACTCTAGAAACACTCTTTTCAGAACCTTCTATGGTTCCGTTTCCATTAACATCTAGGTTAGCAATTTGCTGACTTGGAGAAACAGTTCCATTAACTCTAACGTAATCATATCTTACTCCTGCATCTACACTAATTTTATCAGTTAATTGTGCTCCAGCATTTAAATAAGGAGCAATAACAGCAGTATTAGTATTGTATTTTCCAGTACAACAGTTACCCCAGAAAGGAACACCGTAGGCCAATTGACCATTTGTAGTTATATCAGTACCATTTGCATTTACGTTTAATAATTCGGCATCTTCACCCACTTCCATCAAGTGAGAATTCCAAAGCCAAGAAGCTTCAATATTCTGGTTACTATTAAAAATACCTCCCGAAACTTGAACTGTTCCAAAATCTTTATCTACTCTCACATCTCCCATGAAATTATTGAAGTTTTCTAACTCAACATCAAACATGTGAATTCGTTGTACCAAACCATTTCCTCCATTACCGATGGTATCTCCAGAAGTAGCTTTGGTTACTGAATAAGCAACAGGATCACCAGCTGCAGTGGAATCTCCATTACCTGTTACTATACCATCTATCAATGTTTGTGCTTCTCCAACTTCCGCTGTAAAAGGCGCTACAAATCTTCCACTATTCATTGACATTCTGGCATTACTCGATAAAGTCCAACCATTTCCTAAGTCAAATTTCATAGAAGCTCCAAACGAATTTGAAACTGTATTTATACCATCAGATACATTTACGTTTCTCAAATTACCATCAGGGCCTAATCCAGAACTTTGTCTTAAAAAAGGAGACTGCAATCCATTACTTACAGCACTAAACCCATCAATTGATGCCCATGTTGGATCAGCATTAGTTCCACTAACTGCAATTGGCATAGGTAAGTATGCGACAGTTCTATCGTTTAAAAATTTTCCGTATACTCTTACAAAACCTTTGTCATAATATTTAGTAAGGTTAGCTTTTAACTGGCCTCCATTATTAACTAAGTGATTAGCATTTCTCGCTCCTTCACCTTGTCTAAAGAAACCACCAATATTAAAAGACATATCTTTTCCAATTGGGGATCCGTAGTTGAAATCAGTTCTTAGCGAATTATAATCTAATCCAAAAGATGTTCCTACCATTCCTCCTTCTTGTGCACCTGTCTTTGAAATAAAGTTTACAATTCCTGCAGGTCCATTTGTAGTAGTGGTTGCAGCAGATCCTCCTCTAATAGCTTCTACTCTACCAATCGTTTGATCTACTCTCAAAAATTGATCTTGAGTTGCAAAAGCAATATCTCCGAACAACATTAAAGGCAGTCCGTCTTCTTGAATTTGAAGGTATCTCGAACCTCCGGCAGAAATCGGAACCCCTCTAACAGTAATGTTCGTATTACCGTCTCCGGCAGAAGCCTCAGCTTTAATACCAGGAATTGCTCTAAACACCTCTGCAGTGGTTCTAGAACCAGATTCCTCAATTGTTTTAGGATCAATAGTTGTAATAGAAACACTACTCTCTAATTTTGATTTATTGTTTGTAACTCCTGTCACAACAACTTCATCAAGTCCCATAGCATCTTGACTTAATTGAACATCCCAGGTAATGTCTGATCCAGCGAGAACAAATTCTTTACTTTCACTTTTATATCCTATAAAGGATACTACCAAAGTTTGATTTCCTTCTTTCGAAGTAGTAAACTCATATTTACCATCAATGTTCGTTGAGGCTCCAATAGCTGAGCCCTTAATTAAAACGGTGGCACCTGGCACTGACATTTCATTTTCATTAACGATTGTTCCTCTAATGGTAGTTTGAGCAATAGCCGAAACTGATAGAGCGACAAATGTGAATAAAAAAGCACAGCCTTTGATTGCCCTTTGCTTGGTTATTTCTTTCATTTTTTTCATTTTTATTAGTTTTTTAGGTTAATAGTTCTTTATAGATTATCAGATTTTTCTTTAAATGTTTTCTGAATATCGTTAGAATTTTTTTGATTACAAAGAGTAAAATCTACCATTAAATCACGAAAACGATAACGTTATCGTTTTCGTAAATTCTATTTATAATGATTCTAAACAAGGATGAATTTGAATCAAATGAAGAATAATTTAGCTAAATTCAATTAGTAAAATTTTGCATAAATGACAAAACACAGGACAACGCTTAAAGACATTGCAATAAAGCTTGGTACTTCAACTACCACTGTCTCAAAAGCTTTAAAAGATTATCCAGATATTAGTCTAGCGACTAAAATGGCTGTTTTGAAAATGGCAAAAAAGATGAACTATGAGCCTGATATGAGGGCTCTAGCTCTAAAAAATGGGAAGTCTAATATTATAGGAGTTATTATACCCGAAGTTGCTCATCACTTTTTTTCGAACGCATTGGATGGAATAATGAAACATGCTGAAAAAAAAGGCTACAAAATAATTCTTACCTCTTCTTATAATTCACTTAAAAAAGAACGAAAACAACTGAAGTTTTTATTTAATAAAAAGGTGGATGGAATAATCGTATCACTTGCCAATGAGACAAAAAAGGTAAAACATTTCGATATCTTAAAAAAATACGAAATTCCTATTGTCATGTTTGATAAAGTAAATGAAAGTTTTGAGTGCAGCAAAGTGAGTATTGACGATGAAAAAAGTGCTTATGTTGCCACTAAATTTTTATTAGATAAAGGGTGTAAAAAAATAGCTCACATAAAAGGTCCAAGGCATCCATTAAATTCCGTTTCTCGTTTTGAGGGATATAAAAAAGCGCTTGAAGAGCACAATGTTGAAATTAATCCTGAATTGATAAAAGAGTGCAAAGAAGTAACAATTGAAGAAGGTTATAATTTTACTAGAGAATTATTAACGCAAGTAAACAAACCCGATGGTATTTTTGCAGTAACCGACCAAGTGGGAGTTGGAGCTATACAAGCTGCTCAAAGCTTGGGAATTAAAGTTCCTGAAGAACTAAAAATAATAGGATTTAGTGATTCTCAAATTGCAACTATCATAAGACCAAATTTAACGACAATTCATCAGCCAAACTTTGAAATAGGAAAAACAGCCATTAATATGCTAATTAAAGAGATTGAGCTATTAGAAAAAGTTGAAACTGCTGATTTTGAATATGAACAGCAAATTTTGGACACCTATTTAGTTGAGAGAGAATCTACTTAAAATAAATTAAAAAAGAGCTTTCAATAACTTTATGAAAAACTCTTTTTAATTCAATAGTCAATACATTTACTTACCGCGGGAACTAGTTTATTTGGCTTGTTTGACCAACTTTAATAATTCAACCATTTTTTTATTTGTAGGAAAGAATACTTTTTGCCAATACAAGAGAGAAGTTTCCCTTGGAATAATTGCTTATTCTCATACCAGTAGAACAGCCAAACACGAACAAATCTCTTACTCTTTCCAATTTAGGGTTTTTACTAAAATCATATTCAAAAACCTGTTTTACTTGCAACATAGTAAGAGCAATTTCATCTGTTTCTTGAGCTTTTGGCACTTTGAATTTTTGAAAATCTATTTTGTAAGTATGTCCTTTATCTAACGCCCAATATAGAAATGTCTTAAACATTCCCATATTTCTTCTTAAGGTGTTTGCCGAATGTCTTTTTTCACTAATACAATAAGCTAATAAAGATTTGTAAAAAGATTCATTGATTTGTGTAAAATGAATTTTCTTTTTTCTGAAAGTTTGAAAATCTAATAAAATATCTTTGTTGTATTCATACCGTTTAATTGTACTTGGGGCATTTGCTTCATCTGTAAAGTCATTTCTTTTTTCGGCTAAAAACAAATCATATACTTGAAAGAACTTATTTGATACCGTGGTTGTTCTTTTAAACTCAGCATCAAAATCATCCTTTACATTAGAAATTAATATCTCTTTATCGGCTAATTTATAATTGCTGATAGTATCAGAAAAGAAATTGGAGTATCTGTCTAATGGTCTTTTTATGGTTCTATGCTTATCAGCTTCAAGACTTCTGCCATTTATATTATTGGGTTGTCTATTCTCAAAATCCCATTCTTTTGGATTTATTACTTCTCCAGTAGAATAAACAAATTTTCTTCCTTCGTTTTTGAAATATGCTGAAAATAGAATTAGAGTTTCTTTTTCTTTCTTTGGCTCTTTGAGGTTAAATGTACTTCTCATATCAATAGTTGACAATTTAGTTGACAGTTAACATACTACTTAATATGTTTTTGAACCTATAACTAACTATATAAATATTAACATTATATTGACAAACAGTATTTTAACTATATATTAGATTATTAAGATATATAAGGTTCAAATACCTGTCTCTCCGCAACAAGAAAACCCATTAACTAAAGTTAGTGGGTTTTCTTCGTTTTAGATAGTTTGCAAAACAGATTAAACTAAAAACAGTATCTTTAATTGATATGGACAACGACATTCTAGACGACTACTTTGTGAATAAACCGAAAAACAAATTCAGTTTCAATCTGTTTTATGTTTGGACTGCACTCCTTGTTCTTGGTGTAATTTTCAAGATTCAACATTGGCCTCTGGCAGGATTGTTTTTACTTGTTAGTTATGCTGGGCTCCTCTCTCATTCCCTCATTGGAATATTGTTTTTCAAAATGCGAGATTACCCAATCCTCTTTTTGGGGCTGTTTGGGCTGTATCACTTCGCACAAATCATGTATGGCATTTTCTTTCTTGATGGAAAACCCTACAATATTTATGGAGCAACAATTTACACAGCAGTGCTAGTAGGAAGCTTTTTTTTTGAATATGTTTATATTAAGAGGAGGAAATAGAAAAACTATTTATATGAAATCAACATTAATTGTAATTACCTGTCTAGCACTATTTAACTGTCAAATTGAAGAAAACAAAAGCTGTGTCACAGAATCACTACAACAAAAATTAGAGAGCTTCAAAAATGAATTATCAGACAGTTTTAATATTGAAAAAAAACAATTAAAAATTACTGACAAACTCATACTTCAATCTACTGTTAAAAGTAATGTATTAATCAATGAGATTGAGTTCTCTCCTGAAGAATTAAAATCAGTAAAAAAATGTCTTTGTAACAATCAGTCAAATTTTTCAGATACAAATGTCATAAATATGGCAAGTAATAACTTGGTTAATTACAATATTACAAACCTTGTAAAACTTTCAGCCCAAACCGACCTAAATGAACATCTAAAATTATTTTGGCTCTATCATTTAATAGACAAAAACCACATAAGCAATTCAATCTCAGTGATAAACAATCTTGAATTTATTATGGATGGTGATACCCTTACGGATTTTTCAGAAATAGGAAGAAGAATAACAATCAAGAGAAAAAAGTTAACTCAACGACAAATTGAACGTTCTACAATTGCTATCAAGTCCAAACGAAATATTGACATGGAAACGATCGATAAAATCGAGAACGAATTAAGGGAAATAGACGCTCTTCGAATTAACTATTCCACTTATAAATAAAGTCTTAAACCACTCGAATCAAATTCCCTTCAAATTCAATTTCATCTCCTTTTCGAACTTTGTATCGCATGCGAGTTTCTATATCTCCATTGCAGTAAACCAATTCTTCTCTCACCACTTCCTTTGCTTCCCCTCCACTCGATACCAACGACAAGGTTTTTAGTAATTGAATCAAATGAATATATTCGTCTGTTAGGGTAAATTCGTGTTCTTGCAAAAGGGCAGTTTGTTTTATAAGATTTCTTTTATTTCTTGCTTCACATAATCCAATGCGATTTGCGAAGGAGACTGAGGCAAAACCATCATTTTCTCAAAAATATCTCGGGTAAGTTCATTGGCTGTGGCAGTTGCTTCCATCGAATTTGCCGCCATGTTCACTATTCTAATTGTTTCTTCTTTGGCTTGTTTCACCAAGTTCCAGGCGTTTTCGCTGATGTAAATTTGCTGTGCTACATTATGCTCGTATTCTTCTCGTATGTTGAGCAAAAGAGCGCCATGCAATTGTGCCGAAGTCATTTCATTTGTTTTGGTTCGCATTACTAAGCTACTTGGTTCTATGCGCTCCATAAATAATACAATTCTTTCGTAAGCTTGTAATTTGAGAGGAAACAAATGCTTTTGTTTCTCATCCACATTCTCACCAGTTTTGGCAGGCACAGGAACTCTTATTGGTTCTGGCTTTTGAGTTTTCATCTCTTTCAATTTTCCAGAAAAATAAAAGTAAACAGCTCCTAACACCACAAATAGTATGACTACAATTGCCAACAATATATCTGTATTCATTTCCATGTTTTGGTTTTATATAAAGTCATCACCGATGACAAATCAGTTTGAGTGTATCTAAATAACTACTTAGAATCTTTGTTATTGTTTTTTTATCAATCCAAAATATATTACTCTACTAAAAAGCACTGCCAAAACAGAAACTATAATTCCTACAACAATTTCAATTCCATAATCCCTAAAAATACTTTCCATATTATTCTACAGTTACAGATTTAGCCAAGTTTCTTGGTTGATCTACGTTACAACCTCTCATCAGCGCAATGTGGTAAGACAACAATTGGAAAGGAATAGTAGCCAAAATTGGAATGAATTGCTCCTCTGTATGAGGAATTTCAATCACGTGATCTGCCACTTCTTTCACGTCTTCATCGCCTTGGGTTACAATTGCAATAATTTTCCCTTTTCTGGCTTTCACTTCTTGAATATTGCTCACTACTTTTTCGTAAGAAGGTCCTTTGGTAGCCACTACAAAAACCGGCATTTCTTCATCAATCAAAGCAATAGGTCCGTGCTTCATTTCGGCAGCAGGATAACCCTCTGCGTGGATGTAAGAGATTTCTTTTAGTTTCAAGGCTCCTTCCAAAGCTACAGGAAAACTATATCCTCTTCCCAAATACAAAGCGTTGTTTACATCTTTGTAAATCGCAGCTATTTCTTCACACAATGCATCCGAATTAAGCACTTCTGCCACTTTATCTGGAATAGATTCCAATTCGAATAACAACCTGTTTAATTTCGATTTCTCAATCGTTCCTTTCTTTTGAGCCAATTGCATCGCCAATAAAGAAAGAACAGTTACTTGCGCAGTGAATGCCTTGGTAGATGCAACTCCTATTTCTGGACCTGCGTGCGTGTAGGATCCAGCATGCGATTCCCTAGAAATAGTAGAGCCAACCACATTGCAAATACCCAAAATTGTTGCTCCTTTTGATTTTGCCAACTTAATTGCTGCCAAAGTATCTGCGGTTTCTCCTGATTGAGAAATGGCCAATACTACATCGTTTTCTCCAATGATAGGATTTCTGTATCTAAATTCTGACGCGTATTCCACTTCTACTGGAATTCTAGCTAAATCTTCGATTAAATATTCACCTACCAATCCTGCATGCCACGAAGTTCCGCAAGCAATTATAATGATACGATCTGCATTCAATATTTTATTCTCATACTCTACGATTCCACCCAACGACACAAATCCTTTTTGCGCATTAATTCGCCCTCGCATACAATCCAAAATAGTCTTTGGTTGCTCAAAAATCTCTTTCAACATAAAGTGAGGATAACCTCCTTTTTCCAAAACATCCAATTGCATAGATAATTCCTGAATGGCTGGCGAGATATCCTGGTTGTTCAGTTTTTTGATTTTCAATCCGTTTTTGATACTAATTGTGGCGATTTCCTCATCTTCCAAATACACTACATTTTTCGTGTATTCGATAATTGGGGTTGCATCCGAACCTACATAAAAATCATCGTTACCAATTCCTATAACGAGTGGACTACTTTTTTTGGCAAGGATCAATTCGTCAGAATTATTTTTATCCATCACCACTATTGCGTATGCTCCCACTACTTTAGTCAAAGAAACTCTTACCGCCTCAAACAAGGATAAGTTCTCTTTGTGTTTCACTTCTTCAATCAAGTGAATAAGAACCTCTGTATCCGTATCACTGTGAAATACATGACCTCTTGTTTGTAATTCTTTTTTAAGAATTGCATAATTCTCAATAATTCCATTGTGAATTAACACCAAGTTGCCATCCCCAGATGCATGTGGATGTGCATTTACATCATTTGCTGGTCCGTGAGTTGCCCATCTTGTATGGCCAATCCCAATTGTTCCTTCGGTACTTTGTTCTCCAATAAACTCTTCGAGCTTGGCTACCTTCCCTTTTCTTTTGTAAAACTTGAGGTCGTTACTTTTTCCAGAAATAGCAATCCCTGAACTGTCGTAGCCTCTATATTCTAATCTTTTAAGTCCTTTTATTAAGATGTCGTAAGCTTGTTTTTCGCCTACATAACCTACAATTCCACACATAGCTTTATGTATTTAGTATTTGGTATAAGTAATAGTGAGCATTGGTTTTTGTACCACAGAATTGTGTCCATAAAAAATGGTCCTGTTTGGCGTAACCATTGCCGAGATTGTTTCTAAAGTTAATCTATTGTTCGGAAAATTCCCATTCAATACATTATTTAAATAACGAGTAATCGTAAATTCATATTGACTGTCGTCTTCGTTCCATTGTCCTCCAACATTGTCTAGTCCAGCTTGTCCGGCAAACATTGTTTGATCCAACAACAAGTACTTCAAATCATCTTCATTTCTAACAATTAAAATTTGTTCAATTGGGTCAAAATCATTTCCTGCTGTATTGTCAAGTGGAATTTTAAGTACAGCTTTATTGATAATGATATTTGAATCTTTCAATCTCATTATATCTGTTAAATTAATTTCAGTTTTCAATCCTTGCAATCCTTGGACATATACTCTATCTGCTCCAAGCGTGCTATCTGCCAATTGATTTGCTACCAAAGTACCAGAATAATCATGAACATTTTTGTTCACCCTTGCACAATTTGTATTCATTAATAGATCAAAAGACAAGGTATCTTTAGCAACTGTATCTCTGTAGTAAAGCGTTACAGAAGAGTTCAATGAGATCAAATTAAACAATAAAATTGCACCCTCATTAGTTGCCTGCCCAGGATTGTTCACCTTTACTTCTATTCCTTTCAAAAATTGAACAAAATTATCGTTGTCGCTTAGCGTAATGTTACCACTTTCGTTCATTATTTTTTGTCCGAAAGAATTATCGAGTTTCAATCTAAGTTGAGCAGAAGTTGAATCTGTTGGGGTAAAAACAGATGTAATGGGATCTGGCACTTGAACCCTTGAACCTGGAACCAATAAATTTGTTGGGTTAGAAGCAAAACTTTTTCCGTTGTAATAAGCTGAATCAATGTACATATCCTCCGAAAGCTCAAGCACCTCGAAAGATTGAGCATCAAGCGAACCATAATAGTCAGCGTACTCAAGAGTTAAAACTACTGAATCTAGGACTATATCGGACAAGCTTCCGTTTACTGCGAAATCTACATTATCTACAGGTAATCGGAGTTGCGAATAAAAACTAGATTCAGTTTTACCCACATCAGGATCGTTCATACTTCCCAGGGTAGCTGTTGACAATTCATCCGCTCTCAATGAGTCTGACTCCTTGGTGTAAGTAGTAATATTAAAATTGGCAAGCTGATTCACTCCTAGATCCTCTTTTTGCAATTCAGATCCGATAAAATTATCTTCCTTTTTACAATAGGTTAGGGTTAAAACGACTAAGGAAAGCATTGAAGCTTTCCTTAGGGTATAATTTGAAAAAATGAAGTTCATTCTTGTATTTGCATTAGATTTATTCAGCTAATTTAGGTTCTTTTTCCAGTATTTCGTCATAGAAATTGGAACAATCTTCATGGTGCTGTTCTGAATTAACAAACTTTAACGAGTCTGCTTCAGCATCATTGACGTAATCAATAATTTCTGAATCAATATTATCCGAAAACAGGACAATTCCATCAGAATGATCGATAGCCGTTTTGGTAAGATTCAAATAATCAGAACCATTTTTAATGTGGCTCATGAAACTTTCGTCTACACCATCAAATTTCAAGACATCTTCTATATTATCATTCAATTCTCCTTCAAATGCATCTTCGTACAAAGAGCTTACAACCTTTGTATTGGCGTAATGAGGATCATCTTTGAAGTATGTTTTTAAATAAAGTGGCAACAAAGAAGTCATCCAACCGTGACAGTGAATCACATCTGGAATCCAACCTAGTTTTTTTACAGTTTCAAGCGTCCCTCTAATGAAGAAAACTGAACGCTGAACATTGTCTTCAAACAATTTCCCTTTTTCATCTTTTACGATTGCTTTTCTTTTGAAATATTCTTCGTTATCTATAAAATAAACCTGCATTTTTGCCGAAGGAATTGAAGCAACTTTTATAATTAAAGGATGATCTACATCATTGATAATCATATTCATTCCTGACAAACGAATTACTTCGTGCAATTGATTTCTTCTTTCGTTTACTAGGCCGTATCTTGGCATAAAAACTCTAATCTCTTTTCCGCTTTCTTGTGTTTTTTGGGCTAACGTTTTCACGTTTTTAGATATCTCAGAAGACTTCAAAAACGGGGAAACTTCTTGAGAAATGTATAAAATTCTTTTTTTACTACTCATAAATTAAAGTATGATTTAAGGAATGTTTAAGGTTAAACTTTACAAAAGTACGAAAAATTGTCGGAATTATCAATATTTTCAGTTAGTTTAGCTCATTCTACAGGACTTACACACATGGAATTGATACAAAAAAGCAAGGATTTAAATTCACTTGCAAAACAAATGAAATCGGAAGGAAAGACAATTGGGTTCGTTCCTACAATGGGAGCATTACATTCGGGACATCTTTCGCTCATACAAAGAGCAAGAAAAGAATGTGATATTGTTGTTTGCAGTATTTTTGTGAACCCAACTCAATTCAATGAACAAAGCGATTTGGAGAAATACCCAAGAACCCTTGAAGCAGACTCCAAGTTGATAGAATCCATTTGCGATTATCTCTTCGTTCCCCAATCAGTGGAAGAGATTTATGGGAAAGAAATTACATTGAAAGAATTCGATTTTGATGGGTTAGAAAACGAATTGGAAGGAGAATTTAGACCCGGACATTTCCAAGGAATGGCAAATGTTGTGAGTATTCTTTTGAATATTGTAACTGCTGACAAAGCATATTTTGGACTGAAAGACTACCAACAATTCAAAATTGTGGAAAGGTTGACCAAATTGATTCAACTTGATACAAAAATTGTGGGTTGCCCAATCATTCGAGAAGCAAACGGATTAGCCAGAAGCTCCCGAAACGAGCTGCTTTCGGAGGCGGCAAGAGAAGCTGCTGCTGTAATTTTTTACAGCCTGAACTACATCAAAGAGTTTCACCCGTTTCTCTCTATCCCAGAGCTTCAAGAAAAAGCAAAAGGGATGATTGAAGGGATTATGGATGTAGAATACTTAGAAATTAGAGATGCAGAAACCTTAAAAGAAATAACAAGCTGGACAGAAAACAACGGAGTATTTATATCGTTTGCAGGAACAATTGATGGTGTGAGATTGATAGATAATATCAGAATCTGATTAAATTTCTTAAATTAGGTGTAATATCCGATTTTATGTCATTCAAAACAATTCACATCACCAATAATTCTTCTGAAGCAGAAGTAATTAAATTGCAGCTCACTGAGAGTGGCATATCTACTTTTTTAAAAGATTCAATGACTGCCCAAGTAACAGGAGTTCCTTTGGAAGTGGGAGGAATCAAAATTCAAGTTGAAGAGAATCAGACAAAAGACGGTATTTTAAGACTAATAGAGCTGGGATACATCAAAAAAGAACATGCTTTTCAGCAAGAAACTTCACCTATATCTGCTTCGCAAGCAATTTTATTAAATAAAATAATGAAAGTTGCACTTGCAATATTACTCATTGGTTTTGCAGCCTATTTTGCTTTCAGTTAAATGATAAATATCTCTATTATTGACCCAGAAAAAATTTCTTGAAAAAACTGACTCCGGTTTCATTCAGTAAGTTGTAATATTTCAACCCATTATATTTGAAAATAATGTAGGAATTTGAGGGAGAAAAAGACACTTCGGCATCCATAAAAAAATCATTTTTCACCAATATCATGATATAACCCGAATTACTAGAATTGAAACTAGAAGGAGCTTGTCCCTGCAGAAATGACAAAAAATAATTGGATCCAGAGAGATTTGGCAAGCTAAACGTTGTTCCCGATTCGTACATCGTAACTTCCAAACCTGTGCCGTTTGTTCGCACTTCGTTGTAAAGCTCCACTGGCAGAGGATTTAAAACATGAATTTTGTTGGCAGTATCTATTTGAACAATTGTATCTTGAGCAAAACCACTTACCGTAATCATCATTATTAAAAACCAAACTATCTTCATCACCTTCAATTTATTGTCCTAAATTAATTTGTTTTACTGAATCCTTTTCACGTTATAACCTTTTGATAACAACTCATGTATCAGATTTTGTTTGCCTACCATATGAAAGACATCTAACGTCACAAAAGTAGAAACAGAATCGGAAGACTCACCTATTTTCTTTGCCCAAGTTTTGTGTTTATCAGCAACCATAGCTTGATAATGAGCTTTTAAATATGGAAAAAGTGACAAGTAAAGAGCATGAATTTCTGCGAACTCACCGCTCATGTATAACGCTTGACTTGAAGAACGCAAAGAATCTACAAATACATCAAGCGATTGGATAGAATTCATGAAATTCACCTCATCCGCCTTGCTCAAAACCTGAAAACCTTCGTAATACGATTGATAAGTCTCTAGTCCAGAAATTTTCTTTTCGAGAGGCATCGCCCTTTCTACCCAAAATTTATCAAAATAGAAATTAGATTGATTGTTTAAATAAATCATATCGTGCAAATAGAAAACTAATTTTAACCTAGTACTGTCGGCAGCAGGCATCGAGTTTTGACCGTTGTATTTCCAATTCTTTTGAAGCTGCTGTAACTTTTGAAACTCATTTTCGCTCAAATATTCTTTCATCAATTTGTCATCTGGAATTTCCAAAGCTAACTTCGTTTGTCCAAAATCCGAATTGGCTACATCTATTTGCGTAAGAAATACTTCGGCAGAATCAAATGAAGAAATAAGCAATTCATTGAACAAAATACGAGCCGAATCGTTAGGCAAATACTCCGTTATCCCCAACAAATAGGAAGATTTTCCTTGGGAATTTGTAATTTCCCAAAGAGGCATATTTGGCGATTCAAATTCCTTATTTCCTTGGCACGATACAATCGCCAATACAATAAGAAGCAAAAAATATTTTATTTTCATAGAGTTCATTTTGGTAATTTTTCGGTCTTTGCCTTAAAAGTAATTCAATATCTCTATATTTAAAAAATTAATCCATTTTTGAGCAAAACTCTATGTCTTCAACATTCATATTTATAGTATTAATCGCCTATTTTTTAGTTCTTATTGGCATTTCTTTCCTTACCAGCCGAGGAGCCAACAACGACACCTTTTATTTAGGAAACAAACAATCTCCGTGGTTTTTAGTTGCTTTCGGAATGATTGGTGCCTCCTTGTCGGGAATTACTTTTATCTCTATTCCGGGCTGGGTGGGAGACGCAGGCAAGCAATTTGGTTACATGCAAATGGTGTTAGGTTATTTGGCTGGTTATTTCGTCATTTCATTTGTGCTCATGCCTTTGTATTACAAAATGAACGTAACGTCCATTTACACTTATTTACAAAAAAGATTTGGCACAGAAGCTCATAAAATTGGAGCAATTTACTTTTTAGTTTCGCGAATCACCGGTGCTTCCATCCGTTTGTTACTAGTAGCAAATGTGCTACAAGCTTTTGTTTTTGATGAATTCAATATTCCTTTCGAAATAACTGTATTCATTTCGATCGCACTCATTTGGGTTTACACTTTCAAAGGAGGAATAAAAACTATAATCTGGACTGACACGCTACAAACCTTATTTATGTTGCTTTCTCTTGGTTTCACCTTTTGGTTTTTGGCAACTGAATTAGATTTAACTGAAACAGGTGGCTTGATTGAAACAGTTAAAAACAGTGAATATTCTCAAATTTTCTTTTTTGAAGATTGGAACGGCAAATACCATTTTGTAAAAATGTTTTTCGGAGGAATGTTCATTGCCATCGGAATGACAGGATTGGATCAAGATATGATGCAAAAAAACCTCAGCTGCAAAAACCTAAAGTCTGCTCAAACCAATATGGTTTCATTCAGTATTGTATTAGTCTTTATCAATCTTATCTTTTTGATTTTGGGAGCTTTATTGTACCTATATGCTGGGCAAGAAGGAATTTCTATCCCAGAAAAAACTGACTTACTCTTTCCTCAAATCGCGCTCAAAAGCAACATCGGAATAGGCATTGGAATCTTATTTTTATTAGGATTAATTGCGGCAGCATATTCCTCAGCAGACTCTGCCTTAACTTCACTTACAACCTCTATTTGTGTCGATTTTTTGGATACAGAAAAAGAAAAAACTTCAAAGAAAAGAAGACAATTGATTCACTTATTAATGTCGGCTGTTCTGTTTGTTACTGTTGTGATACTCAACAAAACGCTGGACGAAAGCGCAATTTGGCAACTTATTTGGCTAGCCGGATTCACCTACGGCCCTCTTATTGGTTTATTTTTCTTTGGTATTCTTACTCGTTTGCAATTAAGAAAAAACCTAATTGTGTTAGCCTGTTTGGCTCCGCCAATCCTTACCTACTCTATCCATTCAGAATTATCAAACATTGGATTTGAGCTCGGAGGATCACTCATTATTGTAAACTCATTCCTTACTTTCTTTAGTCTGTTTTTGATTTCTCAAAAAAAAGCTAGTTAAAGTTATTGAGCATACTAATGAACTCTGGCAAATCATTCAACTCTTCGTGGTATTCGAATAGCGCTTTGTACCCTTCGTATTCTACTGTCAAACATTGTTGAAACTGATGAATTGCTTTTTTGTGCTCGTTCAGCATCAAAAAATAAGCAACCAGTCTGAACTGACAGGCAATACTTTCTTTATCTTGAAGATAATCAACAGCCTCTTGCAAGGATAAATTTTCGGCAATAAAATTAGAAAAATCCAACTGAATTTGGCTATTGTCATCTGTGTCAAACTCATCGGCTTTGGCATAAGCCAAATATGCTTCATCGTATCTTTCTAATTTATTGTACACTTCTCCGGCAATATACCAGCAAGATGAATTTTTGGGAAAGAGTCGAATTGCTTTTTCAATAAACGGAAGAGATTCGATTGTTCTGCCTTGCTTATCATGAACAATTGCCATTCCAATTAAAGCTTCTTGCAAATCGCTATTCATAGACAAAGCTATCTCATAACTTTTCTCTGCCTCTTTGTAATTCAATAATTTCTCGTAACATTCGCCAATGTAGCAAAATGTAACAGGCTGGCTATCTTCGTATTCAAATGTTTTGTAATAGCATTCTAGCGCATCTCCGTATTCTTTTAGATTGAAATGTGCATTTCCTTTATTGAAGTAGGCCGAAACAAAATCTTCTTTGATAATAGTTGCATAATCAAAAGCAAAAACTGCCTTTTTGAAGTTCTTGATATCATTGTAAACAATTCCTAAATTATACCAACCATTATAAGAATATGGATTTTCATCCAAAAATCGATTGTAAAATTCAATACATTCTTCTTGCTTATTGAGCTCTTCATAAAAATACGCAATTTCAAATAAAAGCGTATCCTCCTCAGGATTTTTATCCAAAGCTAACTTCAAGTACTTCAATGCATTTTCATAATCCACTAGCGACTCGTATTCCCATGCGATGTCGTTGTATACAAGATCAATTGCTTCTGGAGTTCCTTTTTCAAGAAATTCGAGGTAAAAATCGATTGCTTTTTGATGCTCGCCCAAGTAACTGTGAATTTCTGCTTTCAGCACAATAACCTCATCGTTATTGGGTTCTAATTCAAGAGTTTGTTCAGCAAAATCAAGTGCATTTTTGTAATCACCTTGAGCTGTGTACACTTGCGCAATATGTAGTTTTATATCTCCAGAAATTGGATGAAGACCATGTCCTATTTTTAGAATTGCCATTGCCTTACTCACCATTCCCTTCTCCAAGTAATAACTCGAAACCCTGCTGATTTCCTCTACATCAAGGTAAAAGGAATCCCTGTTATTGATCTTTTGTTCAATAGACTTTATGAGCGCTTTAAACTCTTCGTTATGTTCAGAAAAATCGTCCATAGATTGTGGTTTGACTTACAACTCCACGTGTATTACTTTTTTTGTTTCAAAGAATTCTTCATCGAAATACGAAGGTAAAGAATAAGACTTATACTTTTTTGATATCTCTCCTAACTCTTCTGTCAAATCGCCACCTTTTAGGTACAAAATACCGTTAGGCAACGAATTGTAACTATTCTTTCTCATATTCATCTTAATCCACCCGATAAAAGGATGAAGACGAGTAACCGCTCGACTGATTACAAAATCATACTTATCTGTTATGTTTTTTGCATTTTCATGCGAAGCTTTCACATTTTTTAAACCTAAAGCATCTGCAACACCCTGCACTACTTTTATTTTTTTTCCTATTGAATCCACCAAATGAAATTTGCACTTTGGAAACAAAATAGCCAAAGGTATTCCAGGAAAACCACCACCAGTGCCCACATCCAACAATTGAGTGTTTTGTTTGAACTGAATCACCTTCGAAATTGCCAAGGAATGAAGAACGTGTCTTTCATAAAAATTATCCATGTCCTTTCGGCTGATAACATTTATCTGTGCGTTCCACTCCTCGTACAGTGGTTTTAGCCGTTTTAATTGCTCTATCTGAAGCTCTGTAAGCTCAGGAAAATAATGTATTATGCGTTGAAAATCCAATTAAAAATAATCCATTTTGGGTTTAATAATCTCTTCTAAGGTTTTGCGAGCTCTAAAAAGTTGAGTTTTTACAGTTCCCAAAGTTAAGTTTAATTCTTTAGAAATTTCATCATAAGATAAACCTTTAAAATATCTCAGCTCAATCAAAGTTTTATATTGAGGCTTTAATTCATCCACCAATTCTCTCATTAGTTTAAACTTTTGATTCCGAATAGCCTCTTCTTCGGGATTTCTTCCTTTTGAAGGCAAAAAGATAAAAGGAGCATCTTCATTATCAAATTGCTGATCTATAGAAGTTGTATCCATTTTTTTCTTTCTCAAAAAATCTATACAATTGTTGGATGCGATTCTGAAAAGCCAAGTGCTAAAAGCAAATTTTGGCGAATATTGCTCCAAATTCATAAACGCTTTTCCAAAAGCCTCAAGAGTCAAATCCTCTGCGTCATCCTTATTTCGAACCATTTTGAGTAGCATGTAATAAATAGAATCTTTGTAACGAGACATTAATTCTGTGTAAGCAGAATCATCTTTTTTGTTAATAGCCCTTTGTATTAATTCGTAGTCGCCTTTAGCTTTCGCTGAAAAATTTTCTCCAATCAATTTAATAAAATAATTTCGGTTGCTTAAAAATAGTGAAAATCCCTGTCAAAAGGTTAATAATTCGTTATTGATTTCAAAGAAGTTCTTGTTATTAATTTATAACAAATTGAAACCAAACGAATCAAAAGTATTAGTTTTGCGACAGACATAACTAAACTTAACCCTAATTTAATCTATGGATTTTACGTTACTCACTACAGATAAAGATACTAGAGCTCGAGCTGGTGTTATAAAAACCGATCATGGAGAAATAGAAACTCCCATTTTTATGCCTGTAGGAACAGCGGGGACAGTAAAAGGAGTTCACCAGAGAGAATTAGACCAGGATATTCAGGCACAAATAATTCTTGGAAACACTTACCACCTTTATTTACGACCAGGTCTCGATACATTAGAACAAGCCGGAGGACTTCATAAATTCAATGGATGGGACAAGCCAATCTTGACAGATTCTGGGGGTTATCAAGTTTATTCGCTTTCTGGAAGAAGAAAAATTATTGAAAAAGGAGTTGAATTTAAATCTCACATCGATGGTTCGAAACACTTTTTTACGCCCGAATATGCGATGGATATTCAACGAACAATTGGAGCTGATATCATCATGGCTTTTGATGAATGCACACCTTATCCATGCGATTACAAATATGCAAAACGATCGATGGAAATGACTCACCGATGGTTAAAAAGATGTTGCACGCGATTTGATGAAACTCAACCAAAGTACGGTTACAGCCAAACATTATTTCCTATTGTACAAGGAAGTGTATACGATGATTTGAGAGAAAGATCTGCCGAATTTATCGCAAGCATGGACCGAGAAGGAAATGCGATTGGTGGATTATCTGTGGGAGAACCTGCCGAAGACATGTACAAGCACACCGATATTGTAACGCGCATACTACCCGAAGACAAACCTAGATACCTTATGGGAGTAGGAACACCAATCAATATTCTTGAAACAATAGCTTTGGGAATAGACATGTTTGACTGTGTAATGCCAACCCGTAACGCTCGTAACGGAATGTTGTTTACAAGCGAAGGATTCATCAATATAAAAAACAAGAAATGGCAAAATGATTTTACGCCTATCGACCCGAACGGAAGTTCATACGTGGATACCTTCTATAGCAAAGCATACTTGAGACATTTAGTTGTATCAAAAGAAATTTTGGGAGCACAAATTGCAAGCATACACAATTTATCATTCTATATTTGGTTAGTGAAAGAAGCTCGTAAACATATCATTGCAGGAGATTTTCATAGTTGGAAAACTGAAATGGTAAGAAAAATGGCTACTCGATTGTAATTCCATGCTAAAAACCCTAGATAAATATATAATCAAGAAAGTTTTGAAAACATTTGTTTTCTCTATCCTCGCTGTATTGTGCATCATAGTGGTTTTTGATATTTCGGAAAAAATAGATGACTTTTTAAAATCTAACTTGAGTGTTCCTGAACTCATTGTTCAATATTACAGCGGGTTTATCGTTTACATAGGAAATATGTTTTTTCCTTTGTTTATGCTAATTACCATTGTTATGGTAACTTTAAAATTGAATCAACGAAGTGAAATTACTGCCATTTTGAGTTCCGGAATTAGCTTTTTGAGATTGCTCCGTCCATTTTTTATTGCCGTAGGAATTATTGTTTGCTTTTCTTTTTTCATAAACTTTGTCTTACTACCCAAAGCAAATCAAAAAAGGTTGGAATTTGAAAACATCCATACCAACTATGCCTCTATATTATCAGGAGTTCATTTTGAAGTAGTTCCGGGAACAATTGTATCATTCAAATCCTACAACTTTAAAGAAAAGAAATTTGTAACAGAACTGTGGGTAGATAAATACACAAAAGACGAAAATGACGCATGGAAATTAAGCGCTACACTGAATGCTAATTACGCTTATGGCGATAGTATTTCCAACGATTTTCAATTAAAAAACGTGACAGAAAGATTTTTGTTACCTACGGGAGACAGTGTGGTTGAATCCCAAACTATCGATACCACTTTATCGTTTGGACTTAAAGATTTGGGACAAAGAAACGAGGTGATTTCAACCATGTATTACGGTGAACTTTTGGAATACAGAAAAAAAGAAAAACTGAAAGGTTCGGCTATCGTACCCTATATAGATATCGAGATTTACTCTAGAACCTCCAATCCGCTGTCGTTGTTTATACTAGCATTACTGGGAGTTTGTATCAGTATTTCTCCAGCAAGAAGCAAAGTAGGCATGACCATTCTCCTTGGTATTGGTTCGGTTGCCTTGTACTTTGTTTTTAATCGGTTCTCGACCGTGTACGCAACAAATGCTGGTTTGAACACATTTCTTGCAGTATGGATCCCAAATATAATTCTCCTAACTTTTGCTTTATATCTGTATTGGAAAACTCCAAAGTAGAGTAAATCTAAGCATATATTCCACTCTTTGTTCTTAAGATTATTCTCATTTTATTAAATATAAAGAATCAATCTAGGCACAAATCAGTATATTTGACTAAGCTACAATATAATAAAGGAATGAAATCGGGAATAACATTACTATTTATTTTAACTTTTAATCTACTGTTTTCACAAAATCCAGGGAATATAGGAACTTCAAATTTAACAGCTTGGTTTAAACCAGACAATTTAGCCATAGGGAATGTTACCAATTGGACAACTACATTTCCAGTTGGCACATCCTCTGTAATAGTATCTGACAATGCCGCGCCCTATCCGCTTGCTACAAACACACCGCTAAACAATACATCTAATTACAATACTACTATTGAGTTTTCGGCAAACTCCAACACAGCAATCAAGGCACTACAAAATACGAACTCGCTAAATTTGCTCGACAACTCTGCATCAACTAGTCAAGGAACATTTTTTGGTGTTTATTATTTCCCCACATTCATTCGGAACAACAATCATATGATGCTGTATAATGAAGCTGGAAGTGATGCTATTCAATTTAGAAACCTTAACGCAGTAGGAAGATTTGCAACTGGAAGAGGATTAGGAATAAATACAAATGCCTCTAGAGATTGGACAGAATCAAATCTACCCACTATAATTTCTTATAAAGGAAATAGATCAGGAACTGGTACCTTAATAACTAAAAAAAATGCAATAACATTTACCGGTGGTGGTGCTTCACAATCTTCAGGATCAATAGGCTTATATTTCGGATTGATGCCAGGGAACGCAAATTCACCTTTCAATGGATTCTTAAGCGAATTCATCTTTTACAACCGTGACTTAACAGCATTAGAGATGAACAAAGTTCATTCTTACTTAGCAATAAAATACGGTATAACTTTGGAAAATACTGGAGGTGGAACTCAAGGAGACTATCTTGCGACCGATGGAACAACAATATGGGACGCCTCTACAGCTCCTAATTATCACAACGATGTAATTGGTATTGGAAGAGACGACAATCAATCACTTTTACAAAAACAATCTCACAGTTTTTATGATGTAGAAAGATTGTACATCGATTTTCTACAAGCCAACAACATTTCAAATACAGGAATAATAAATTCCGATTCGTCTTATGTAATAATGGGAAACAATGGTGGATTATTGTGTAATACACTTTCAACAGGCGCGGAACTTCCTCCCTCTCCATTATTCAATTCAAGAATAGAAAGAGAATGGAAAATTACCAAAACAAATTTTGCTCAAAATTTTAGTTGCGATATAACAATTAGTCCTTGTGCTATTGGTGTGGATTTCGACACGACTTGTTTGGCTCTT